>Ga0190367_1000843_pt1 | contig 19980 bp, 21 predicted proteins | sample 4872181011_MG_FD_171838 | JGI IMG/M metagenome (GOLD analysis project Ga0190367, IMG submission 171838) | Hydrothermal vent microbial mat bacterial communities from Southern Trench, Guaymas Basin, Mexico - 4872-18-10-11_MG | ecosystem: Environmental > Aquatic > Marine > Hydrothermal vents >...
TGGGCAACAACACGCCTTTCGACTTCTCCTGTAACTTCTTCTCTCTTTGGAGCTATCGAGTCAATTTCGTCGATGAATATGATTGACGGGGCATTCTCCTTAGCTTCTTCAAATATTTCACGCAAGCGCTGTTCCGACTCGCCGTAGTACTTGCTCATTATTTCCGGCCCACTTATGGATATGAAGTGAGCGTTAACCTCATTTGCAACGGCTTTCGCTATAAGCGTCTTGCCCGTTCCAGGCGGGCCGTAAAGCAGTACACCCTTTGGTGGATCGATGCCAAGGCGCTGGAACAACTCGGGATGCTTGAGTGGGAGTTCTATCATCTCCCTGACTAGCCTTAGCTCTCTCTTCAGCCCTCCGATATCCTCATAGCTCACGCTTGGAACTGTCCTCGTAACCTCCTCTACCGGCTTCTCTTTGAGCTCTATTGCAGTGCTACGGGAAACTATAACAACACCGGCAGGCTTCGTCGACGTCACAACAAACGTGAGCGTGTGGCCAAAGAGCTCAACTCTGATCTTTTGTCCCCTTGTTACTGGTCTTCCTTCGAGGAGTCTGAACAAGTACGCTTCTCCACCCATTAACCTTATGGGTTCCGTTGGAGCAATTACAACCTTATCTGCTGGTTTTGCTTCTACTTTCCTTACTCTAACCTTGTCATCGATGCCAACTCCTGCGTTGCTTCTCAAGCTACCGTCAATTCTGATTACCCCCTTGCCCCTGTCATCGGGATATCCCGGCCAGACTATCGCCGGCACCGTTGATTTCCCAATTATCTCAACAACGTCACCACTCTGAAGTCTAAGTTTCTCCATCACTTCAGGATCAATTCTGGCAATTCCTCTACCAACGTCTCTGTAATACGCTTCCGCAACTTTAAGCGTGACCTCTTCCCTCTTTACCATACGAACCACCTCCAAATTTTATTTTTAATTTAATTATATTTAATATCAACTTACAACCCATACGATTTCACCGTTTTCACTCACCTTTCTAACGAGTCCTCTTTCTTTGAGCCTTTCTAGGGCTCTTTCTACCTCTTTATACGACAGACCGAACAGTTCGGCCACTTCGAGCGGAGTTCTAGCACCTTTTGTTAGTCCCAGTATGACGAGCCTTTCCACTTCATCGTCTATGCTACGTTCTATTTCATCGAGTAAGCGTTCAAAGATCTCGGTAATTCTTGAATTTATCATGTTCTGGATTCTCGAGAAGTGTTGCTGAATTTCCTCGATTCTCTTTATAACTTGGCAGAATTCCGACATGGATTTACCTTCAAAGCTAAATTCAAACAGCCTCTTTGCCTCCCCTATAGCCTTTTCAACGTCCGCCTTTCTGTTGCCTGTAGTTATGGTTGTTTCAAACTTATGGGGTGTTATCGAAATCTCTATTCTCATGTTTCTGTTGATGAAGTAGTATCTCCTTCTACCCTCCTCGAAACTCGATACTATTCCGGCTTTTTCGAGCTTCTCAAGATGCTCCAATACGGCTTTTGGTGCCATTTTGAGTGAGTATGAAATTTCACTGACGTAACACGGTTTTTTGGAGAGGAGATTGAGTATCCTTCTCCTACTTTCATTTCCTAGTACCTCGAGCACGATGTCTATGTTCATCCGTTATCACCTTTCATTTTTACATGGTTACTAACAAAAGGTTAGTATATTGGTATATAAAGGTTTCGCCAGGCGTCTCAAAAAAACAAATTAAAGGCTAGATTTCAACTACGATTATTGCGCCTCCAACTTCAAGAACATCAACTTCTCTACCGCTGACAACCTTCTCTATCTCCGCTTCAAACCAGTCCTTCTCGAGCTTTATTACTTCGCCATCGATACTAATCTCCAATCCTTCTCTCAGCAGCCTGTCTTTGTCCTCTTCGCTCAGTTCGTTAACAGCTTTGACTATCTTTTTGACCTTATCCCTGAACATCGGGCCAAGGATTCCGTATTTTGGTTTCAGGGCTTTAATTCTAATGCTTATCTCCGGAATCTCGCTCAGAATCTCAACCCTAGCGTTTAGCGCGCCACCTATATCCCTCGCATCTACTTCGATAGGTGAAAATATTTTGATGAGCTTGAGGGGGGCATTCAAAGCCATGCCTTTGTCGTGCTTAAGTCTTCTAACTTCTGCCACTATATCCCTCATGAGATCCCCACACTTCTCCGCTTCGCTGTCGATGAATGCCTCATCTGCCTGCGGATAGCTCTGCAGGTGCACGCTGCCGTCGCCCTTAAAAATACTCCAGCACTCCTCAGCCAAAAATGGTGTAATGGGGGCGAGAAGTCTTATCAGGACATCCATAGCTTTGTAGAGAACGAATTTGGCTGCTCTCTTTTCCTCGTCGCTTCCAGAATAGAGTCTATTCTTCACGATCTCGAGGTAGTTGTCCGCGTATTCGTACCAAGTAAAGCTCCTTATCGCCTTTAACGCTTCGCTAAAGCGATAGTTTTCCATGTGTTCATCGACTTCCTTGATAAGCCTATTAAGCTTCGACAGAATCCACCTGTCGGCAATTCTGAGCAGCTTTTCCTCGTCTTCGCTCGGCGTGTAATCTTTAATGTGACCCATTGTGAAGCGAAGGATGCTCCAGAACTTCTGCTGGAAGCGGGAAGCAGCAATGACTTCTTTCCAAGTGAATATGACATCGCTGCCCACAACGCCTGTAGCGGCCCACTGCCTTAGAGCATCAGCCCCGTACTTCTCCAAAACTTCTTCGGGCGAGATTATGTTTCCGAGACTCTTGCTCATCTTTCTACCATCTTCTCCAAGAACCATCCCGTTTATTACGATTTCATACCACGGGATTTCGTTGACAAGAGCAAGAGAGCGCAGGATTGTATAGAAAGCCCACGTCCTGATTATGTCGTGGCCTTGTGGGCGGAGATGGGTTGGATATTCCTTCCAGTCATAGGGCCAGCCGGTTATTGCAAGGGGGGTTATTGATGAGTCCATCCAAGTGTCGAGGACGTCATCTTCGCCCTCAAACTCAGTTGAGCCGCACTTCGGGCAAGGCTCCTTTGGCTTATCCTTCGTAGGATCGACTGGAAGCCATTCCTCCTTTGCAACAACTATTGCTCCGCAGTTCTTGCAGTACCAAACGGGGATAGGAGTTGCAAAGATGCGCTGCCTGCTTATCACCCAGTCCCACTCCATTCCCTCTACCCATCCTTCGAGGCGGGAAAGCATGTGCTCCGGGAACCACTTAATTTTTCTTGCCTCTTCCAGTATCCTTTCTTTGTCTATCTTAACGAACCACTGCTCTTCTGCAATGATTTCAACCGGCGTCTTACATCGCCAGCAGACGCCAACGTTCTGCTCAACGTCTTCCTGCTTTATCAGCCTGCCCTCAGCTCTTAGATCTTCGATTATTCTCTGCCTTGCCTCTCTCGTCGTTAGGCCAGCGTACTTTCCGGCCTTCTCGTTCAGCCTGCCGGTTCTGTCAAGAACCATTCTCAGCTCAAGACCATGCTTCTTCCACCACTTAACGTCCTGCCTATCGCCAAAGGTGCAAATCATCACTATTCCCGTGCCATACTCCATATCAACTTCTTCGTCCGCAATAACCTCAACTTCATGCCCGCCAACAGGCACACGAACTTTCCTTCCAATTAGATGCTTGTAGCGTTCATCGCTTGGATGCACAGCTATTGCTACGCATGCGGGAATTAGCTCGGGGCGAGTGGTTGCGATTACAACGTCATCGCTATCGCCAAACCTTATGTAGTTCAGCTTTGTAACACCAGACTTGTATTCGATTTCGGCAAGAGCTATCGTAGTTTCGCATCTCGGGCAGAAAATCACGGGGTGGTAGCCTTTGTAAATAAGTCCCTGGTTGTACATGCGGACAAAGGAAACCTGCGTTTTTGAGTAGTACTCTGGGTACATTGTTATGTACTCCTTGCTCCAGTCTATGGAGAAGCCAAGCCTGCGCATGGCGTTTCGCATTATCTCTATGTTCTTCTCTGTAAACTCAACGCAGAGTCTGCGGAATTCGTCGCGAGGCAGGTCATTCTTGCTTATCCCGTGCATTTCTTCAACCTTAACCTCCGTTGGCAATCCATGGCAGTCCCAGCCCTGCGGGAACATAACCTCGTATCCCTTCATTCGCTTGTATCTGGCGATGAAATCGATATAGCACCAGTTAAGAGTATTTCCTATATGGAAAGAGCCAGTGGGGTAGGGGGGAGGCGTATCGATTATAAAATGTGGTTTCCTCGAATTCCAGTCGAAGTAGTACATTTCGTCCTTCCACTGCTTTACCCACTTCTCCTCAACTTCTTTAGCTTTGTACTCCTTTTCGATCAACGAGATCACCTCACGTAGTTTCTAAGCACTCCAATTCCTTCAATTTCAATTTCGATGACATCACCGCTATTCAGCTTACCAACGCCAGCAGGCGTTCCCGTTGCAATCACATCGTGCTTTCTTAGCGTCATTATCGACGATATGAACTCAATGAGCTTTGCAACGTCAAATATGAGATTCGAAGTTGTCGAACTCTGTACGGTCTTGCCATTCAACCTCGTTTCTATTTTTAAATTTGATGGAGAAAGACTGACAACGTAGGGGCCAAGAGGAGCGAAAGTGTCGAATGACTTGCTCCTCGTCCACTGCCCATCTTTCTGCTGTAAATCTCTTGCCGTGACGTCATTAAAGCACGTGTAGCCCATAACGTAGTCATACGCTTCCTCGCTACTGACGTTTCTACATTTCCTGTTGATAATGACAGCAAGCTCCCCTTCATAATCAACCCGATTTGATTGAGGGGGCAACTCTATAAAGTCCTCATGGCCAATAACTGCTGTTGAAGGCTTCATAAATATAATCGGTTCTTCTGGCAGCTCCATGTTCAATTCCTTTGCGTGGTCTATGTAGTTCAAACCAACGCAAATTATCTTGCTCGGCTGGACTGGTGGGAGGAACTTCACGGCGTAAAGCGGGAACTCCATGCCATCGAAGATCAGTCCTTCTGAAGAAATGTCAAAATAACCCTCATAAATTTCTCCTCTCGCGATAAACCTGCCGTAGGCTTCCATGTTTTTACGGCGATGCTTGGCAAAATATATTACTTCCGTTCTGTCAACAAGGCTAATCTCGCGCTGCTTGAGCTACTGCAGTAGCTCAAGTAAGATTTTCTAATTAATCTAAAAAGTTTATTTTATGGTAATTAGCTAGACGTAACTGGACTTTGACTCGAAGAGTCTGAACCATCCTTAGTAATTTTGAGTAATTTTTAATATCCTCCAGTAGCACTGCCCGGAGATGAAGAGTACAACCAAGCGCATCACAGCTTACATAAGCGGAGTTGTTCAGGGTGTGGGTTTTCGCTACTTCACACGCAAGGTTGCGAGAGAGACGGGCGTTAGAGGTTACGTCATGAACCTTCCCGATGGAAGGGTGCTCATAGTCGCTGAAGGTGGCGAAGAGCAATTGGAGAAGTTCATTTCAACGGTTAGGCATGGCCCGCCCCACGCAATAGTTAAAGGAATCGAAATATCTGAAAGTGAGGCAAGTGGAGAGTTCGACAGCTTCACGATACGTTACTAATGGTGGTCGCATGCTTGCGGAGCGAATAATTCCAAACCATGTTACACTTAATGAGGGTGGAGGGAGTGTGGTTAAAGGATTCGTGAAAAGAGGGGTTAACGCTTGCTCAGCTACGAGCATAATCCACGAGATGGTTCCTTTCAGGTTGTGATAGCGTGACAATAAGAGAGCTCCAGAAGCTCATAAAGGAGCTGTATTTTGAGAGGGATGCCAAAAGAGGGGTGGAGAAGACAACCCTCTGGCTCATTGAAGAGGTGGGCGAGCTTGCCGAAGCTGTCAGAAAGGGAAGCAACGTGGGCGAAGAAATTGCGGATATAATTGCCTGGGCGCTCAGCGTGGCAAACCTCTATAACATCGATGTGGAAGAAGAAATTGCGAAAAAATACCCCGGTTACTGTGTTAGGTGTGGAAAAAAGCCGTGCAGGTGTAGTGAATGAGGTTCTTGATCGTGGATAGCGAGGATATAAAGTCGGGAGTTGCAACAGACCGCTACTTCGTATGGACTGAGCGCATTTTAAACGCAAAGGGTGTAAATCCCCGCGTCGTTGCTGAGGTGACAACCTCTCATTGGGGTATATTTGCCGGTTTAAACGATGTTTTGGAGCTAATGAAAGGTTTACCCGTCGACATCTATGCGATGCCGGAGGGAACACTTTTCTTCCCCCATGAACCTGTACTTACGATAGTTGGCAACTACGCCGACTTTGCGAGGTTTGAAACCGCGCTGCTCGGCTTTTTATGCCATGCTAGTGGGATTGCTACCGCAGCTTTCAAAACCAAGCTAGCTGCTGGCGATAAGAAGATTCTCTCTTTCGGAACGAGAAGGCAGCACCCCGCACTCGCTGCAATGATTGAGAGGGCAGCTTACATAGGCGGTGTTGATGGCATGAGCAACGTCGCTGTTGAAAAGTATCTTGGCCTGAAAAGCGTTGGAACCATGCCCCACGCACTAATCATATCCTTTGGTAACCAGATTGAGGCTTGGAGAGCATTTGACGAGGTTGTTGATAAAGAAGTTCCGAGAATAATGCTCATCGATACCTACTGCGATGAAAAAAGCGAGGCAATAATGGCCGTTGAGAACGTTGAAAGGGTCAACGGTGTTAGGCTCGATACCCCCGGTTCGAGAAGAGGCGATTTGAGAAAGATAATCGAGGAAGTAAGGTGGGAGCTGGATATAAGGGGTAAGAAGGACGTCAAAATCGTGCTTAGCGGAGGAGTTGACATCAAAACAATTCTAGAGCTTAGGGATATCGTCGATGTATTCGGTGTCGGAACATACATTGCCGCAGCCCAACCGGCAGATTTCGCCTTAGATATAGTGGAGAGGGAAGGAAAGTTCGTCGCCAAGCGTGGCAAGAGGGGTGGAATGAAGCAGGTGTATAGGGACTGGGAGAGACTGGATGACGAGGTTAGACTTTTTAGGGATGAACGGCCTGAAGGAAAGGAGCCCTTACTTCTTAAATTTATGGAAAATGGCAAAGTGCTCAAAGAAACGTCTATGGACGCTGCCAGAGATATTGCTATAAAACAAATGGAAACTATAAAGAGGCTGGGAAGAAAGGAGGAATTTCTTGGATAACACTTTTAAGCAGATGTGGTTTGTTAAACTATAGGTATTTGTAAACCATAAACGCAATAAACACTGTACCCAATCGTTCATTAAGAAAGACCTGAGGCACCTGTGCGGGGGTTGCCGAGCCAGGCCAAAGGCGGGAGACTCAAGATCTCCTCCCGTAGGGGTCCGTGGGTTCAAATCCCACCCCCCGCATTAATTTACCAGTAAAAAAAGATTCATAGCTAGCTATTATGCCAGCATATTATTTGTTGAGAGCAATCAAAGATGAAGAACATCAAAGAGATTATTTGATTAAAAGTGCCATATTTCTATTACCTGGAGTCTTTTTACAATTTATTGAGGAGTTTTTTGAGACATTTGCATACATTCCTGCCTCTGGAGGGGTTGTCGTCGTCGGAAACCCTCTTTGGTCAATTTATCTTATTCTAGCAGCCATTATTGTGTTAATTGTACTAATCAAAGAAAATTATGTAGAAAAATTTTCTGAACTTATAGAAAGACTTATAGGAGGACTTTTCGGAAGATATTAGGCTGATACGTCCAAAAAGCAAAGAGAAAAACGCTATCACATATCTTTGCCTAGAGCTAGAATCCACGACTGGTTAAAAATAACCACACTATTAGGTCGCCCACCAAAACAGCAACAACAAATCCAACGGTTATGAAGCAAAGGAAGGGCAAGCCAGGAGTCACCCACACCTTCTTTATAAGCCCTGCATCTGCAGCCCTTCTTAACTCATTCAGCATTTCTTCACTAGGTTCAACGCTCCTCAGCCTTTTCTTTATTTTACTCCCCTCCACGTACTCCAGTAGGTTATGAAATCTCGGAATTGCCCTTGCACTAACCTTGTATCCTATTAAACAGTACGGAAATTCCAAGTTTCCGGAAAGCGCGTTTCTCAGCAGAAGAATGATAACTAAGAAGGGAGCTGCAAGCACGGAGTTTGCAAGCGTTGTAAACGCAAGTATACCCAAACCATGGTTGAGTAGAGGAAAAACGAGGAAGGATGGATAGGTAGGAAACACAGCAGCAAGAACCATTATCGCCTTTGCATCCGCCCCTCCATAGAGACCGAGGTAGTATAAAGCGTAACAGAGGGTAAAAACAAACGCTAGCTGAAAAGCTGCAAATACGAGATCAAAGGGCTCCATAAAGTACTCTACCACGTTAAGCGGAATGAGGACGAGTAGCATGTTCCTCCATAACCTATTGGGAACCCTGCGCTCCTTAAGGTCCATTTCACAGGCTTTTAGAAGAAAAAGGAGGGTAAGAAGAATTTTAATTGGTTCTATCGTTTCCATAGATATCAACCAGGTCTGATATTATTGCGCTAGCAGTTTCTATCTTTCCCGCCCCTCTACCTATTACAAAAACCTCCCTAGCCAAATCCGTCTGGATTAACACCGCATTGAGCGTTCCTCTTACTGCCAGTGGATGATAGAGTGGCAAAAGCCTTGGAGAGACTCTCAACCCGTCTCTGCTCGCCTCTGCAATAAGCCTTATCGTATATCCCTTTTCCATGGCTATCTCAAAAGCTTCGGGCGTTATGCTCGTTATTCCAACAATCTCCACATCGTTGAAAGTTGCATCCATCTCCATAACGGCATTGGCAAGAATTACGAGTTTCGCTGCTGAATCTATGCCCTCAACGTCGTAGCTGGTGTTAGCTTCGACGATTTTTAGCTCCTTCGCCTCTGCGAGAATCTGTTGGTAGCTCAGCCTCTCTTGCTCCATCCTCGAAAGGATGTAATTGCAAGTTCCGTTGAGGATACCCTTTATAGAAATTATCTCGTTTCCCGCAAGGTCTCTCTTTGCAAGCTTTATCAGAGGCATCGCACCACCAACGGTAGCTTCAAATGCAAGCTTGACGTTCTTCCTTTTTGCAAGTTCTGCAAGCTCTTTATACGCAACTACGAGCGGCCCTTTATTCGACGTTATCACGTGACTACCCTTGTTTAAGCATGCCCTGATGTGACTAAGTCCCGGTTCTCCCGTTTCGATGTTCGTTGGCGTTGCTTCGATTGCAACATCGAAGTCCATACTTTCGATTATTTCCATCACACTCTTCCCTTCAGGCAGACTGCCTCTCTTCTTCACCTCTATCGCTTCCTTAAGACTGATGCCGTCCTCGCTGCATAGAGAGCCCCTTGAATCCGCCACTGCAACTACTTCGTATCTACCAATCCATCTTTCTATTCTTTCCCTTTGCATGAGAATTTCAGCAACTCCTTGTCCAACCGCTCCAAACCCAAAAATAGCGATCCTTATCATACCGGCTCCTCGTTTAGAGGTTCTATCATCAATATTCCCTTCCTCCTGCACACATCCCTAAGCAACTCTATCGCTTCCTTCAGCTTCTCTTTTCCCGTTGCAGATATGGTTACCATCGCTGTTGACGGCTCATTGAGCTTTGGCATCGATATGTGCATGTCAACAACTTCCGCAAAGCCTGTTCTGTCTATGCTGTTGATAGTATCGCCCAAGTCGGTGTGAATGATGTGGCCGACGAGCATGATCGACGTTGTAGTTATAAGCCTGACCTCGTTGTAGCTCCTAACGATTGTTTCGCTTTTTATTATTTTTATAAGATCGTCCACCTTCTTTTCATCAATCTGCAAAGAAATCTCAACAGGAATCCTGCCCAGTGGGGTTTTCTTATCCCTCTGGTGGACTATACTAAGTATATTTCCCCCAAGCCTTGAAATTGGTTCCAAGACTCTAAGGAGCTGTCCCGGTTGATCCTTGAGTTCAACAACAATGGATACTATTGCCATACCTATCCATGTACTCTACTCGTATATAGGCACTCCCTCGTTTTCAGTAACCTTCCTGAACTCCTCCATCAGCTTCCTCGTTATTTCTCCGGGCTTTCCATCGCCAACAACTCTTCCATCTATGACAGTGATCGGAGCTATTTCCGCAGCTGTTCCGGTAACAAAAATCTCATCGGCCGAATAGAGATCGTAAAGGCCAAGATTCATCTCCTTGAACGGTATTCCAAGTTTTTGTATCAATTCTATGGTTACCATCCTCGTTATCCCCCTCAAGTTGTTGAGTGTTGGCGGAGTGTAAACGGTGCCATTTTTGACAACGAATACGTTGTCTCCACTCCCTTCAGATATGTAGCCATTGTGATCAAGAAATATCGCTTCATCGCCTCCCTTAGCGTTTGCCTCGATCTTTGCCAGTATGTTGTTGAGGTAGTTGAGGGACTTTATGTTTGGCGGGAGGGAATCGATGGCGTTCCTTCTAACGGTGACCGTTATGGCTCTCAACCCCCTTTCGTAAAGATCTCCATAGAGTTTTCCCCAAGGCTTCGTTATAACTATAACAGTGGGCTTTCCGCATTTCCTAGGATCTAACCCAAGATCACCTATTCCCCTTGTGACTATCGGTCTTATGTAAGCATCCCTTAGCCCGTTTTTCCTCAGCGTTTCGAGTATAATTTCCATGAACTCCTCCTTCGACATCGGTATCTGCAAGTCGATTACCTTGGCGCAATCGTAGAGCCTGTCGATATGTTCTTTCAGCTTGAAGACCTTGCCGTTGTATGCCCTAATGCCTTCAAAAACGCCATCACCATACAAAAACCCGTGATCAAAAACGCTGATCTTCGCTTCGCTTTCAGGCACAAATTCACCATTGATATAAACAAGCAAATCGTCTGGCATTGCGCTTAGCGTGGAAATGTGTCTATAAAAACGTATCGGTTAAGCCTCACTTCTCCTCCACTCGTTTTCCAATCTCAGATGGAATTATTCTTATCTTTGCATCCTTGAAACTAATTCTGAAAACTTTTCCACCAAGAACACGGTCGAGGAAGACTGCAAGGGCTGCAACCTCACTGTGGGGCTGCGTACCAATTGAAATATTCATGTCCGCAAGCTCGTAAACCTCTGATGGAACCTTTTCTGCTCCTACAACAACTAGAACCTTGTCCGCTCTCTTTATTTCCTCAATTTTTTCCGGCAAAGGTATTCCGTACATGGTTAGGTGAACTTTAAGCCCCTCAAATTCCTTCATCAGCTTTTTCCAGCTGCACTGCTTTATAAAGAAGTCGCCACCCCACCGCTTAACAACATCTGTTACACTCTCAAAAATTTTTTCATCATAAGTATCAAAGTAAATGCCCTTTGCCCCAAAAGCCCTTGCAGTTAAAGCCACGTGGGTCGAAATTCTTTTGTCTCTTTCCGCCCTATGGCCAAGTCTCAGAACGTAGATGTCCATACTCTAATGTGGTTTGATGTGTATAAAGGATTGATTCTGGCTTGCTTGCACTAAGCAAATCTTCAGCTCAAAAAATTATCGAGTTAAAACAGCATATTTTTATATACCTAATTACAAACGGACACTGATGACGCGCATCTCTACTGGCGTTGAAGGACTGGATAAAATGCTGAACGGTGGTCTCATTCCCGGAAGGACTTACCTCGTTAGAGGTGGGCCCGGCAGTGGTAAAACCATTCTTTCCATGCAGTTCTTAATTGCAGGGGCTAAAGCTGGTGAAAATTGTATCTACATCACACTTGAAGAGCCAATGGACGAAATAAAGGAGGATATGGAAAGCTTGGGTATAGACCTGGATGCGATTGAGAACATCTACACGTTTGATGCTTCTCCCTCGGGCGACTCACTCTTTGCAGATTCCTTTTTCAAAAACCTTGAGCTTGACATCCCCGGATTTAAAGCAGCTCTTGAGGAAAAGGTAAGGGAGCTCAAGCCTTCGAGGATAGTCGTTGATCCTGTTACAATTCTTGAACTGGTTTCAAGAAGTGAGGCGGAGTATAGGAGAGATATGATCTCACTCCTAAGCCTATTTAGAACCCATAAGACGACCACGTTGCTAACATCCGAGAAGATGAGCATATCGTCGGAGGACTACCTCGTAAGTGGCATCATAGAATACGTAGAGTACGAGGTGAGGGGAAAAGTGCTCAGGGGGATTAAGATAAAGAAGATGAGAGGTACCAAGTTTGATGATTCCATTAGACCTTACCGTATAACTTCGAAAGGTATAAAGGTGTTTAGCGAGGAAAGCCTGTTCGAGTGAAGGTTTATGTTTTCATCCGGAATCCTCGACAAACTCCTTGGCGGAGGAGTCGAGGAGGGGCGCATTGTTTTGATAGAGACTGCTGGAGGTGTTGGAGAAGAGATTGCCACGGGCTTCGTAGTTTCATCCCTTAAGGAAGGTAAAAAAGCACTTATACTTCTCGAGAAAAGGAGAGTTAGAGATGTAAAGAAACTCATAAAGGACTTAAAGGGAGAATATGAGCTTATTTCACCAGAAGACAGCGATATGAGTTTAGAAGAACTCTACACAATAGGAGATGCCATAAGAAGGAGCAGCGCCGACCTAGTAGTGTTTTTCTTGCTCTCACCTCTGCTTGTAATACACAGCCCTGAGAATGTCTTTTCCTTCTGTACGGACATGTTCAACCATCTAAGAGCAAGAAATGCGCTTGGTGTCTTTACAATGGATAAAACCCTCAGCAATGCAAAAACTAGGGCCATGTTTGAGGAAGCTACGGATGTAGTTATAGAGGTAGAAGAGGTAATCGAAGGGTTCAAAATAAAGAGAGGGATAAGGATAAAGAAAAATCCGATAGCTCCGCCGACAGATTACTACGAAATTAAGTTTACAGAGAAGGGTATTGAAATAGGAGAAAGGATATTCTAAAGATATTCTAAAATATCAAGAGAATAACAAAAAAAGATCAAAAAATATTTTAACACCTACCACCGGTTTGGCGAAGGTGAGCAGTTCTCAGAAACCTCCACTGGGCTCCACCCAACTAGTATTGCTTGCCACACTTGTTGGCTTAATTTCGGGAGTCGGAGCCTTCGCGTTTTACTTCCTTCTGGATTTATGTACCGACTTCTTTCTTTCAGGTCTTGACGGCTATAAACCACCATCTGCTGGCGGAGAATTTGATGTTATTAGCCTTGGCTTCCAAGCGTCCGTACTCCCTCTTTATCTTGTACCAGCCTTAGGAGGATTACTAAGTGGTTTAATCGTCTACACTTTCGCCCCCGAAGCTGAAGGACACGGAACAGATGCAGTCATAAGGGCCTTTCACAGAATGAGGGGGGTCATAAGGGCGAGAGTTCCTCTTGTTAAGATGGTGGCTTCCTCGATAACGATAGGGAGTGGTGGAAGTGCCGGCAGGGAGGGGCCAATAATCCAAATTGGTGCTGGTTTTGGTTCCGCACTTGCATCTCTTCTAAATCTTTCTGATAGGGACAGAAGAATACTGCTCGTTTGCGGAATGGCTGGTGGAATAGGTAGCATATTTCGTAGCCCCTTTGGAGGGGCGATTTTTGGAATTGAAGTTTTGTATAAGAGGGACTATGAGGTGGAGGCAATTGTTCCTGCCTTCATTTCGTCGATAACAGCGTTCATAATCTTCGAGTTTATAATTGGGCATATAGCAAAGACATCCTTTGGCATGCTTCCAATCTTCTCGATTCCGAATTTCACACTTCGTTCTCCGGTAGAGATGTTTCTCTGCGTGCCCCTCGGTCTGTTCTGCGGTGCTGTTGGTATGCTCTACATAAAGACATTTTACACGGTCCACGATGCATTCAAGAAGTTGAACATTTCTCCATACCTCAAGCCCATACTTGGTGGACTCATAACGGGCATAATAGGATTTTACGTTCCCCAAGTCTTAGGAATGGGATACGGTTACGTTCAGGAAGCTATACACGGAAAACTTCCGATCTACATTATAGTTGCGGCAATATTCGGCAAAATTCTAGCCACCTCATTTACCATCGGTTCTGGAGGGAGTGGTGGTGTATTTGCCCCATCGATAGTGATTGGTAGTATGGTTGGGGCATTTTTTGGCTACGTTTCCAACAGTATCATTCCAATTACACAGCCAGAGAGCTATGTACTCGTTGGCATGGCCGCCTTCGTTGCAGGGGTTGCAAAAACCCCAATAGCAGCGGTGTTAATGGCCATTGAAATGAGCGGTGGATACAACCTGCTGCCATCCCTACTCCTCGCCTCTACTGTTGCCTACTGTATTACGGGTGACAAGACTATCTACTGCGAGCAGGTAAAAACCAAGGTTGAAAGTCCAGCCCACAGGGGAGAGTTCTCCGTGGACATACTTCAAAATATAAGAGTCGGAGAAGCTATGACCCCAGCCGAGGCTGTAGTAACGGTTTCACCAAACACAACCGTTCTTGAGATTCTCAGCATAATTGAGAAGACAGGGCATATAGGCTTTCCAGTTATAGATGGTGGTAAACTCGCGGGCATTATTACCTTTGAAGACGTAGAAAAAGTCCCAATCGAAGAAAGAAGTAAGGCAAAGGTTTCGGACGTAATGTCAAGAAGGCTCATAGTAACGTATCCCGACGAAAGTCTTGAGGAGGCTTTAATGAAGCTTGCAAGCTACGATATAGGAAGATTGCCCGTGGTTAGCAGAGAAGACGAAACAAAGCTTCTCGGCCTCATAACGAGGTCGGCGATAATAAGGGCTCACGCAAGGGCTGCAAGGGCTGCGAGGGAAACCTATTAGCTTAGTGGAAGGTACATGTCACACTCGCATACGTCGCCCATGAACCGGAAACCCATCTTTCTATAGACCCGTATAGCTCTCACGTTCTTCCTCTCGGTCACCAGCGTTATGCCGTTGAAGCCAGCTTTTCTGCAGTTGGTATTACTGCTACATGTCCCACTATCCTATCGCCGCATTCCGCAACCAAAGAGAAACCATCTTTGACTAGGTAGTCCACCCAGCTCTCAATCGCCCTTTTCGACTGAGGTGGTAAACCTAAGCACCTGCTGTCAGGACTTAGAGTTTCGTACATTTCAACCAGCTTTTCCCTGTCTTTGCGAGAATAGGGTCTAACTATGATTTCTTCACCAAACTTGTCTCTGAAGATGAGGAGCGGGAGATTTATCTGTATCATATTTCTTGTTAACCTTAACACATAAAATATTTTCTCTATATTATTAATCATTTAGTATTGTGATTAATAATTAAAATTATAAATCGTTTTAAATGGCATCTTTTAGCCTGTTCACTTCCGAATAAACTTCCTCGAGTATTTCTTCCTGGAGGAGCTTTACAAGATGTTCTCTTCCCTTTTCCTGTAGAGCTGAAACGAGCCTCGAGAAGTCTGCAAGTATTGTTCTTGCTTTATCCGGCTCTGAGAGAGCAAAGCTCATTCCCGCAAGCCTACCAAGCATTAGTATGGCAAAACAGAGCTTCTTTCCCGTATACCTCTCGGCAAGGAAATCTACAGCTTCAACATCCGGCATTCTCTCTAGAACTATGCCAACCACATCAGCTGTAATTTCAGCAGCTTCTCTTGCATCCAACCCGAGTTCCTTGTATAAAACCCTCATTTACAATCTATTTGCTGGCAAGCTTAACAAAGTTTTTGATTATTTTAGATTCCTAAACCTCGCCTTCCTTGCAAAAGGCTGCAATCCAAGGCATTTGTCATAAATTTAAGAGCCCAATGGATAGACTTCAGCTTTCAGCAACCGATAATAAGTTATAGTCGAACAAAATCACCAAGCCCATGGAGTTCTACGACATAAGGAAGGTTGAATCGTCAAGTCTCATTCTTAACCTCGAAAATGGAAGTGTTGAAAAGCCCCGCTACGAACGTTCATTCAGTAAAGGTTTCAGATTTCTAAAAAACGGATTCTGGGGAATTTTTTCCGGAAACGTTCCTGACAAGGAAGGCATAGAGAGGGCAAAGGCCAATGCCGTAGAAAAAGGCGATGCGAGCGTTGTCGAAGCTGGCAAAGGTGGCAAATACGTCATGAAGGTCAAAAAGAATCCTGAAGATGTCTCCATAGAGGAAAAAGTCAAGCTGATGAGAGAAATCGAAAAGGAGCTGAAAGCAGACTACATCGTTAGCACGAAGGTAGTTTACATGGAAAACGTAAGGAAGTTCAGCTATGCAGACAGCTTTGGAACCGAAGCTTACTACGAGGTCACAAGGAGTGGAGTCATCATTCAGGCGGTAGGAAAGGATGACGTTATGCAGTTCTATTCAAGGCGCATTCTAAAGCCGGCAGGCTACGAGATGTTCGACGATAGCGTTTTTGAGATTGCTTCCGATGTCAGAGAGAGGCTTTGTGAGCTCCTCAAGGCAAAACTTCCTCCGTCGGGAGAGATGGACGTGATCATGGACTCCAATCTATGCGGTGTCTTCGTTCACGAGGCTTTTGGGCATGCTGTCGAAGCGGACCACGTTTTGCAGGGTTCGACGGTTCTTGCAGGCAGGATTGGTGAAAAAGTTGCATGCGAAGAGGTGTACATCTACGACGATCCCACGCTCATGGAATTCGGGTTCTATCCATTCGACGACGAAGGAGTTAAGGCAGAAAGGAAGGTGATAGTTGAGAGAGGTGTGCTAAAAAGCTACCTCCATTCAAGAGAAACGGCTGCAAAGCTCAAAGGCAAGCCGGGAAACGCAAGGGCTCAGGGAGTTGCTGAACCAATCGTGAGAATGAGCAACACGTTCATGGCTAAAGGAGAATACAGCTTCGATGAACTCCTCGAAGAGGCAAAGAACGGCGTATTTCTCGCAGGATCGAGGGGTGGCGAAACTAATCCCGCGACGGGCTACTTCCAGTTCAACGCCCAGTATGGATATATCGTAAGGAACGGAGAACTTGCCGAACCAATTAGAGATGTTTCCTTGTCCGGAAACACTCTCAGCATACTCAAGAACATAAAGCTCGGGAATTCCATTGAATTCGATCCTGGATTCTGTGGCAAAGCAGGCCAGCTCGTTCCCGTTTCAGATGGTGCTCCTTTAGCCCTTGTCAGGGCGAAGGTTGGTGGAGTCGCATGAGCCAAGATGTAAGCTCCGTAGAGATGGGCTGCGACGCATGGGAGATATTCTACAGAAAAACAGAGAAAAAATCAATCCTCGTGGAAAAAGGCAGAATCAAAAATATATCCAGTGAGATCGAGGAAGGATACGCCGTAAGAGTAATAGTTAACCACAGAATAGGCTTCGCGTTTTCCCACGATGTTAGGGAAGCGTTCGAGAAAGCTATCAAGGTAGCAAGGGTGTCTGGAGAAGAGCTCAACAATTTTCCCGAAGGTGGATGGACAAAAGTAAAAGGAATCTACGATGCAAGGTTTGAAAGCATAGAAGCTGATTGGCTGAAAACAGCCGCCGAAAGCCTAATCATGCCATGTGCGGAAAAAAGCGTAAACGCTGCCTTTGGAAGCATTGAGGTAGAAAGGGTAACAACATTGATAAAGAACTCCTCCGGCTTTGAAAAAGAGAAAAAAGAAACTTCTTGCACAGCTTTTATTGAAGCCGTTTACGATGGCAGCAGCGCGTACGAGTACGTTCAAAGCAGGAACCTTGAGATCGACTTCGAGTCTGCCGGAGCGAGAGCTGCGGAACTTGCCATCCAAAGTAAAAATCCTTCAAAACTCGAAAAGCCTTGTAGCGTCGTATTTGACACCCTCGCCCTCAACCAAATCCTGAGCTACACTCTATACCAAGCGATCTCTGCAGAAAATTTCCTGAAGGGAAGGAGCCCCCTCAAACCTGGAGATTTCTTTGGCGAAATAACGATCATCGATGACGCAACGCTTCCTGGAGGTTTGAATACAGTTCCTTTCGATGACGAGGGCTGCAAAGCTACAAAGAAAGAAATTTTTTGCAAAGGTGAGCTTAAAACCTTTATAAGCGACTACAGAAACTCACTGCATTTAGGAATTGAGGCAGGAAACAGCTTCAGGGATGAGCTCACGTCCTATCCAACGATAACCCCCACAAACATCGTAATTAAGCACAAACGTTCTTCGGATGTTGAAAGTGATGCGTTGTACGTCCATTCTGTCATTGGAGCACATACGGCGAACCCAATAAGTGGAGATTTCAGCGTAGAATGTATGAATGCATTCTACAACGGTAAACCAGTTAAAGCAATGCTTTACGGAAATATATACAATGTTCTTAAAAAAATAGAGTGCATCGGGAAAAATACGAGACAGGTTGACTTTACAGTCTCACCGCCGGTAAGATTCTGTGAGGGTGCAATACATATAGTTTAACGTTACTATTTCTTCACTTTTTCCAACTTAATTGATTCATATATCAAATCAAGGAGTGAAATCTTTTTGCGTCTTCGCACATATACACGTTATTGAAAAGAACGTACGTTTCTTTTCCAAGAGTTTTACAGTATCCTGCAAGCTTTTCAAGTTCCTCGTCACTGTACTTATGCTTGTACATCCTGGCATGCGTTCCATGAAGGCGGAGATAGGCTATTTCGCCGTAAAGAGGCTTCGCTACAAAGGGATCGACGCAGTGAACTAGATCAAGTTCTTCGCAAACGTGCTTGACTGTCTCATCACTCCAGCCTCTAGGTTCCCAAACAAAAATGTAATCACGTTCTATAGAGGAGAAAAACTGCCTCATATTTTCAACGTTCTCCTCGTTCTCTTTAAAAGAGGGGGGCGTCTGGAACAAAATTATTTTTGAGTTAAGAGCATCGGCAAATTTTCTTGTGACTTCCCACCCTTTAAACACTTCTTCATTCGGCTTAAAAAAGCCGCAATCTTTTGCCTTTATTCCTGCCTTCCTGAAAGTCGGACTTGTTGGTGGATGCGTTATGATTTGCCATGCCTTGATCGTGAACTCGAAATCTTTAGGAGTTTGTTTTCTCCACTTTTCTGCAGTCTCAATCATAGGTGGATTGTAGAAAGTCTTTTGTATTTCTACAAGTTTGAAGTCCTGAAAGTACTTCTTCATAGCCTCGCAAAAGCCACAACAACCCACTTTTATCATCAAAATAAAAGATAGACTACTACTATTTAAGCCATTCCGCATTTTACCTTGTTGGTAGCACCATGTATAGGCGGGAAAAATTAAAGTTCTTGTTAAAGAAAGTGGTACCATGAGTAATAGAGACGAGATCAAGAAAAAATTCGAAGAACTCTTTAAAGACAAAAAGTATGCCTCAGAAATACTATATGAGCTAGAAGAAATGAAAGAGAAAGAAGGAAAAAAGCAACTTAGTTGTGTAGAAGCTCGTTGGTTCGGATACGAGCTACGCAGATGGAGCATATATTCCAATCATCCTCTTCTTGAGCTCCTTCACTCTGGCTATCGGTACTACGATAACACGAAAACATGGAAGTGCCACTTCTGCGGAAAAACCATGGGAGAGGGAGAAGGGTACTGGGCACACAGAGAGATGCAGTGGAGCCAAGGACCCAAAATGTGCCACGAATGCTTTCTGAAGCTCTTGGTTTTAGTCGAATCGAATTCATCCCTTTACAGGCTCTTAAGTGCTTTGAAGCAAGTTGAAACCGGTTCGACTTACCATCATATCCAAGTTTGAGGAACAAGAATTTGTCAGTCTTATTAAAGAACTGGCATCATTTGAAACGAAGCGTTTGCAGAGACTCTTATGGCTTATTAGGGATCCTGAGAATTTACGTAAAAGTATGGAATTAACCGATGATATGCTTAAACTAATCAAGGAGCTGCTTGTGGTACTGGATAAGTTCGTAAGTGTCCTTAAACCTTAGCTTCGCTGAATCAGGAAGATAAGTTAGGATAAGAAGACATGAAGTCTACCAAACTCTGCTTGCCCTTTCTTTAATTCTTGCTAGTATGGCGTTGTTTATTACCTAAACGCGATGTCACCGCTGCTGACAGACTGGCCACATTATTTCTTGACTGACATTGAGTGTAATACACTTATTTTTATCAAACTCTAAACACTTTAATATCAAATTCCTCACAATAGTCTTCAATTAGGGGATCGGATTCCTCGCAAACTATTGCCTTCTTAACAGAAAACTGTGGGTAGTCCTCGGAAAATAGATAAGAGAGCACATTAACC
>Ga0190367_1000844_pt1 | contig 19978 bp, 45 predicted proteins | sample 4872181011_MG_FD_171838 | JGI IMG/M metagenome (GOLD analysis project Ga0190367, IMG submission 171838) | Hydrothermal vent microbial mat bacterial communities from Southern Trench, Guaymas Basin, Mexico - 4872-18-10-11_MG | ecosystem: Environmental > Aquatic > Marine > Hydrothermal vents >...
GGGTTATAGGGGCGGGTCGGGGGCCCCTATTTTTATAAGCCTGTTCACCAAAAAAATAATAGGAATATGGGAAAGGTCAGGGCTTTCGTTTACGTTATAATTCTGATAACCTTTGCCTTGGTCTATTCGTATTTTGCGCCCCATATAGTACTTCCCCAAACCGCTCAGGTGTTTGAAAACGATACCTTTGTCGAGAGGCCCCTCCCCCAGAACCTCCTCTACACCTCAACCCTAACCACTCTAATTCCAATCTTCTTTACGGCTTTCATAGTCTATATGATATACAGGGAGTGGAGAGGGTGAAAGGGATAAAATTGATAATGTTAACTATATTCTTTTTATTCCTATTTTCGCATTTAGGGTGTTCGTATTCGTATGTTTGGTTTTTGAGGAACGATTTGGGAACTACCTTTCTTTCCTTGCTCAATGCTTCAAATGGGATGTTTATACTAAATATGAGTGTTAATCGGTCATATGATAATACTGTGACTGATGATGGACATCTATGGCTTGGAAGCGAGGGTGCAATTTATCGAATAGATATTAACGGGACTAAAACTGTTTATTCAGTATCAGGGATTCATAAGGGAGTTTGCTCGGATGGAAATACGGTTTACTCGGTGACTGAGGAGGGAATGGTTTACGAAATAAAGGATGGGAGCGTAACCCAAGCCTGGGATATTTCGAGTGTTTGCGGGAAACCATCGAAGTGTGATGTAAAGGATGGAAAAGTTTATGTTCTCTGTCTCGATAATGCGCTATTTCTTCGGCTTGATGTTTCCAACGGTGTTATAAGTATTGTGAACCTTACAAGGGATTCGGATACAAATCTCGATTGGGGCTCTGTAAGGGTTTGTCCTCGGGATGATTGTGTGGTTGTTGGTGCTCAATATTACGATTGCGTGCATTATTTTTTCCTTCTCAATACTACAACCTTTGGGCTGATTTGTGAGGTAAGGAGTTCTCCCTGTCCATATTCCTTTACCGTTGAAGGTTATACCGTGGATGGTGATTTGAATATTTACAGGGCGGTTTCTGGCTATGGTTATACGGGATGGTCATACCTTCAGAAGTTCAATCGTTGTGATTATGTGAAGGAAATAACTTTTCATCAGGATGCTTTCGTGAATGCCGTTGAAATTGACTCTAGCAATAAGGTTTGGGCTTACGGAACCTACAGAATCTACAGGCTTGATAGGGATTTGAATGTGGAATTGAATATTTGTCATGGTTATACTGGTTCTTATCCTTTCTACAACGATTTTACCGTTTTTATAGCTCCTGTGATTAAGCCGGTTTGTAGGGTGTGTGACCCCATGTTGTTTGCGATGAACCAGACAACCATATTGAATCTCTTCAACTACTTTTCAAGGGGCGTGTGTATACTCCAGAATATGCTCTCATGTTATCCCAGGTCGGTATACTTTTTGGTTCTTGCGGTTTCGGTTGTGGTGGTGCTTATAGTTTATAAATCGAAGGAATAGTATGGGAAGGGCCAGGGTTCTGTTGGTTGTTGCCATATTTTTTTCCCTGTTGGCTTTTCACAACCTTGACTTGTCCTACAATCTGGTTAGGCTTGGGTATGATTCTTATGACGTTTCTCTTGGCGGGGTCAGGATGGATGTGGATGGTTGCCACCTGACCGGTCTGAGGTTCTTGTTCGTTTCGGTTTTGTTGGTGATGGTTTGTTTGGTGCTAAATTTATAAATCTGGGGGTAATTATAATTATGAAGAGGCTTGTGGTTTTTGTGCTTGGTCTTTTGCTTTTAATGCCTTCGGGTCTTTCGGTGACTGTCTTTTCGGATGACTTTGAGAGAACCGATATTGCCCCCTGGGTTTGTAGCGAGTATGCGTGGAGGGACAGTACCGTAATCGAATACTGTCCGGAAATCGTAAGTGGTCAGTTGTATTGGGGGAGGTGGATTGATTCTCATTGGTTCGGGATTGAAAGGACGTTTGACACGATAGGCATGAACTTTACCTACGAGTTCGATATGCTTTACTACCAAAACGCATATGAGTGGATAGTTAGCTTTGCAAACGACACCCATCACGTGACTTGGTACTTTTCCCAGCCTTACGAGAGTCCGGTCATATTTTTTGAAGCGGGCCCGATAGGTGCGTACTATGGTTCTGGAACCTACTGTCCTTCCACCTTACCTACAAATGCGAGGGTTTATCTGGGCATAAACTCCACCCATATGTGGTTTAGGGTTGTTGATACTGACACCTCTACAGTTTATTGTGAGAGGTATGATAGCCTTCCTTCCCCACTGCCTTCAAACGTCTATAGGGTTCAGCATCTGATGTGGCCTGTTGGTACCATTGAAAACCTTGGTGGTGAGCCCGTAAGGCAGGATAACGTCATACTCGAGGCACCAACGACCATAACCCTTCCCCAATGCACGGGAACCGTTAGCCTAACCTTGAATAACTACGAGCCGAGGGAGGGTGTAACCGTTACCGGTACCGTAACCGGTTTGAGCTCCGAGTGTGATGGTAAGGCGGTTTACATAAGGGACGGTTCTTGTGCGGGGACGACTCTCGATACGTGCACCCTTTTGGGTGGGAGTTGTGGTGCGTCCTTTACCGCCCCCTCACCTCCCGGAACCCATAATATCTATGCGTGTGTGGACAAGAATGACGACGGCGACTTTGCCGATTCGGGCGAGCAGGATTATGTTACGATAAATGTTGTTGAAGTCTTGACCATTTATATGGAGCCCGACTATCAGGAATTGACTATGGGGTATACTGATGTCTATACCTTACTATACAGGGTGTACAACAACGAGACGTCCGGCTGTAATGTTACCCTTAAAACTACAGACCCTAGGTTCGTGTTCTTCTGTTACCCCTATGCTCCGGGCTGTCCAAACCTTGCAGATGTAATGTATATATGGGTTGATGGGGAAAGTTATGCGGACTTTCTTGTTAGCGTTCAGCCTCATTATCTGCCGGAAGATGAATTTAACCAGACACATACGGTCAAAATAGTTTCATATGTTGCGGGCGTTAGGACGGATGATGCAACCTTGGTTATTAACTTAAAGGAGTTTTGTAACTGTACGCCCTGGACTTCAGGCTACTGTGTAAATTCGACTCACCGCTTGTATACTAGGGAATGTACCCCAATCGGTTGTGATATAACGTCAACTTTTCTTGAAGACCCGAGTTGTTCGGTCGAGAAACCACCTCCCGTGAACATAACCGCACCTCCTCCAATACCGGAGGCCGTAGAGAATTACACCCAGCCGTTTGTATGGGTAAACAAGACCGAGATGCTTCAATCAGGTTACGGATGGCTCCTACCGTTCCTTACGCCTTTCTTCTGGGCCATAGTAATCAGCATGGGTCTATCTCTGGCCCTGGAGGTTGTAACAAGGAGTGGCGGAAAGGTTTTCTTGGTTGCTTTGATAACGATGATGCTGATAGGGGGTGTGATGGGCTGGATACCCGCATGGGTCACTATAACAATAGTCATAATAGCCGGTTTCATGCTGACCGTACTTTTCAGGAGTGCGTTCTGATGAAGGGGATAACTACCGTGAGGTTTTTGCTTACCTTTATGATTTTCTTAGCGTTTTTGGGTTTCATATCAACACTTCCCGGTGCCCCTAGAATCCTAGAGCCCTTCGATTTTGTGTGGTTCGTTGGTGGAATGCTCGGGGTTGCGGGTGCGTGTGCCGTGGCTACGGGCGTCCCGTGTGCCGGTGCTATAGCGATATTCGGCTTGGTTTCAATCTACAAATACGTCATAGTTAGGGTTGAGTGGATAAAGCTACTTATATTTACCCCTTTACTGGTGGTTTTGATATACATAGTACTTAGGCTCGCAAGGGGTGGAGGATAGTGAATAGGTTAAGCATATTATTCGGTTCTGTAATCATTGTTCTATTCATTCTTTTTTATGTTGGTGTTGTGGGTATGCTTTTTTATGTATGGCGGTTGCCAAAGATAGAGGTCAAGGATAGTGTTAAGGTTTACCCTGTAAGGGGGTACACAAAGGGGCTATTAAGCTTTGTCGATAGGGAATTGTGTGACTATTTTTTTGAAGAATATAGCGACGGTACCGTGAGGGTAAAAAAGTTGGGTTGTATTAAGGCGGACGTTGAATTAATTAATAGGTTGACCAAAAGATTTTTGGGTGGATAGCGTGAGAAGGTTGGTTGAGGTGGGGATAGTATTTTTCCTACTCCTTCCTCTGGTTGTTGCAACAAATATGAAGTGTCATTATGATAAAAAGAGCGGTATATGGGAATGTGAACTGCTCCTAGATTATATTGAAAAGGTAGGTAGGACTGAGCAGGCGAACCAGCTGGGGATAAAAATTTACGGGACGGATTATTACTTCTACGAGGACGGAAAAATATTCTTACAACTTCTCGACAAGGGCCAGCCCATCAATCAAGCGATTTGTCTCCTTGATTTGTTCGACCCTAACAAAACTAAAATTCTGGATGACGCCCTCATGCCCTACCTCAACGACAGCGACGGACTGTACTATTACGAGTACAAGATACCTCCGGTGCCCGGAATCTACATGCTCTCGGCAAAATGCCTCTACCTCGTGAACTATACCAGAGATTACGCCGACGACTTCACCCTAACAAGGGGCACCGTAGTCGAGGGAACCTACAAGGACACTTGGAACGAGGACAGGATTTACCACACAGTTAGAGAGTCCGTTTATTCCGTTATCCCCCGTCGTTACATCATAGACATTTACTACGAATTCGAAAACGTAACTTTACCTGACAACGCAACGCAAATGGTAATCCTGTGGAAGGGGGAGTGGACGGACACAGACAACACCCTATACATGTACCTATGGAACTGGGACACCTCAAGCTGGGACTTGATGCCGAACAGGATAGCTTGGTACACGAACATGATTTCGAACACCATTGAAAACGAATCCATCTCAAAGTACTTGAGGGACGGAGTCGTCAAGGTGAGGTTCTACAGGATTACGACAGACCAAGACGAGCTGAGAACCGACCTGCTGGAAGTCCAGCTCCACTATGCAATATACGGGAGCATCGAAATGATGAGGGGAGGGGGAGAGGTCCACGTCTACGACCCGTCTATAATATTCAGGCTGGAGGATTCGGTAGAGGAAAGGTTGGTATACAATCACGACTATTGCATAGATAACACCACCTTGAGGAAGGAGCTTCTCATAACCAAGTGTGTGCAAAACATATGCTGGAACATAACGAGGTATGAGGATACCGTCTGTACCTACGGGTGCTACGAGGGTAGATGCGTTCCGAGTCCCCTCGAAAGATACTTCTGGGTGGTTTTAATTTTGGTTGGTATTTTGGTTTTATTCTTCATAATATGGAAGGTGGTCAGATGAGAAATATAGCGAAGGACACGGTAATAATAATGGTGCTGGGTCTTATCCTTATAGCCTCGATTCTCTACATCCAGCAACTACCGCCCTACGTCACGCCCGCCGAAAAATTTATCCTTACCTCCATTCCCTTTGTCCTTGCGGTGATAATCCTCCTTATAGTTTTGTACTAAACTCCGAGGGACGTTACCAGCGCTATCCCGAACACGACCGGAACCAGTAAGAACAACTTGTTGTCAATGCCGGCCTGTGTTATTAACTGTAAGATTTGTAGGAGGAATATTCCACCGGCCAACAACAGGAGTCCAATCACTATGGCCTTCTTCATAATTAAAGCTTGTGTTTTTAAATAATAAACCTATGCAGTACCTCTGTACCCCCACCTTTGTGGCCCTTCTTATCTCGTTGCACTTTTCCTGAAACCTGAGCTCTAGGTTGAGCACCCAGATGAGTACCATGAACCACGCAATCCACCATATGACGTCCAGGTATCTCTTTCTCTTGCATACGGGGCATTCGGGTATCACAGGTACCTCCTCCTGAATCTTTTTCTCAGCTCGGACAGCGTCTTTGGCCTCTTTTCGAGCATCACCCTCAGTATGAACGATGCGATTATCCTCCTGCTGACCTCGCTTATCGGTATGTTGAGCTCTTCCGCAACGTTTTTGAGCAGGTTGTAGGTTCCCTCATCGATTCTGAACTTCAGGAACTTGTCGCCGTAGATTTTTTTCGGCCTCGCCATTTCTTACCACAAAATAATATTATTTACATATGTATAAATTTTTAACATGGCCAGAAGAGGTAGTCTTAAAAGGTTGGTTGAACTTAAGGTAATAACTCCTGAGGATGCTAAGAAAGAAATAGCCAAAAGATACAATGATGCGGTTCCAGAGTTTGCAAAGAACTGGGGTAAGATAACACCAAAGAAAGGGTCTGCATGGGAGAGTGCAATGGAGACCCTGCTCGGAATAGATGTTGACGAGGCCTTCAGAACAAAGTACGAAAAGGGAGTCAAAAGAATGAAGAAATACTTTGAGGCTCTGGTTAAAGGTAAAGGAACCAAATTAGTAGACCACATGGTTGAAAAATTAAAGAAAGCGGTTGCAGGGTAGGCCAAGGGATAAGACCCTCTCAGGGGTGACTCCTAGTGGCGGGAGAAAAAATACTTACTCAGAAGTTGGACGAGTTAGGGGTAGTGGTGACGATACCCTCCGAGGGGATGTCCTTCCTGATTTACAGGGAGCCCGGAGTATTGCCCGGGGTATATTACACCAGGATTAAACACCTGAGGCCTAGAAAGGAGTTCTTCGAAATCCTGACCGAGGCGATAGAGACTGCGGTAAAGAAGAAGCCTGCCGAGGTAATAGAGAAGATAGTGTAAGCTATTTATACAGTGACCCTTAAAAATTTGTAGGGTTGAGTATGGAAATTGAAAAAATAAAGAAAGAAATACCCAAAAGGATACCCATAGAGATAGATATAGAGGAGTGGTTCCCCGAGAGGAGGCCTTTCATTTCCCACGAATTACTTGACTCTTTGGAGGAGGACGAAATCTACTTTTTGAAGCAAAGGTTAAAGGACAGGGGGTATAAAGAATCCGATATAGATAGGGCTCTGGAAGAGGTGGATATAAAGTTCGATTTCTACATAGTTCATCCCGATTTGCCGGGGCCCGTAAAGATAAAGTGGGAGCGTACAGACCCTTGGAGGGGGTACTATACCTCGGATGTTCCCGAGGTTGATTCTAAAGAGGCAAAGAAAAGGATAGGCACAGGCTATCCGTTGAAGATGAGCCTCCATTACGTTGCGAGAGACCCCCAGGAGAACGAGAGGTTCCTCCAGACCGCAATAGACCTGCTCAGAAGGGCGGGCTTTCTTGCAATCCCAATCCTTTTCCCGACCTCGAACGTTTTCTCCGTCAACGCCGAGCTGTTGGTAATCCCCTCGCCCGAAAAGGCGGTCTTCAACCGAACCGATTTGGAATTTTTAAAGGAGTTCGACGACCTTTACGTTGACAAATACACGAGGAGCTTTTCAATATTTACTGGCACGACCCGGCCCATAGACCCTTACATAAGGGAGCTTGTCCGTGATGCCGAAAGGCTCATGAAGAGGAAGTTGGGAGAGGTGGTTGGTTGAGAGCATGTTGAGGGCGGTAATCGGTTATTTGGTTGCGGGGGGGAAGGCCATAAAAAGGCTGAGCGATGAGGAGCTGGAAAGGTTTGACAGGTGGTTCACGGGATACAAGGAAGATATAGAAAGGGAGTTGGGAAGGAAGTTAACCAGAAAAGAGGAGGAAAGGCTGTATAAGCTTTTGCTTGGCATAATGGTAAAGGAGGGGGAGTACGATGAGAGGTATCATAAATGGTTGCTCGGGCATGTTATAGGTAGTGCTGAGAGGATGGCTGAAAAGAGGTTGGGTGAGGTGATTGCGAGGTGAGGGATGAAAAAGAGGTGTTGAGGGACATTTTAAAAGAGCTGGACGAGATTTGGTATTTAAGATGTACGGGTTTTGGCCTTGAGGCATGGGAAAAATTCGATAAGTTAAGGGCTAAGTTAGTAAAAAGGTTAGAGGTGATTGGATGACCTCAAGGTTCAGGACGAAGGAAGATTTGATTAGGTACTTGAGAAGGGAGATAAAGAATCTTGAAAGGAAGATAGAGAGGGATTTGAGGGAGTCCGTTAGGATGGCTTCCAAGGGTAAGTATGACCTTACTGACTGGTCAATCGATACTATGGGCACTATTTCAGATTTTTGGTTGTTCATAACCATAGATGGTAACGAGACCAACATCGGTTTCTCTCAGCCAGGGAGGGAGGATTACGAGGCGATGGCGGAGGCTCTGGATTTTCCGAAGGAGTGGTTGAACGACGATAGGGTTGCAGACCATCTGTGGTTATATCTGGCATATGATAGGATACTCGCTTATTCTGATGCAATTTATGAGGACATAAATCAGTTTATACGATGGTTTGAAAGAGTGTCGGAAAAGAAAAAGTCCGAGGTGATAGGTTAATGCATCCGGATGTTGAGGCAAAGGTTAGGCCGGTATTGGAGGAATTTAGGAAGAAGATGCTCGCTCAGGGATATTCAGAGAGTGCGGTGGAAATGGCCCTGAAGAGGGCAAGGGAATACATTGAAGGCGTCAGCAGGATGGCGGACGGTAAGCATCCCGAACTCGTTAAGAGAATCGAGCTCGAAATCCTGCCCGAGGCCTTGGAGCATTCGGAGAAATACTTATTGGGAATGTACGGTGTCTTTGCCCCGAAAAAGGCAACCATATACGGCAGGAAGTACTGGGAGAAGAAGCTAAAAGAGGTAATCGAATGACCGATAACCCTGTTGTGGATTTCTTAAAAAGAATAGGTGTTGATGTAACCAAGGTGAGTAAGTCTACCGTAAGTTCCCTTGAAAGAGCCCTTAAGGGAAAGGATGTAAGGAAAATTTCCGATTATGTAAGGAAGATGCTCGATAGGCTTGACAGGGAAAGGATAAAGAAGGCCAAGGAATGGATAGGCAGGAGGATAGAGCGTATAGAGGAGGCTATAGAGAAGAAATACCCCGAGCTTGAGGAACCCCTGGGTGAGGCGTTGGAAGAACATTACGGTGTATCAATACCCGAACCCGAGGAGGAAAGGCTCGAGCGTTTGGTCGAGCGTACGCCCGAGGCGGAGTTCATCATTACACCCTATTTGGTGAGGGTGGTTAAGATAGACGGGAAGGTAATCCACATACCCGAGTTAACCTTAGAAGAATTGAGGTTGCTCGCAAAGAAGATAAGCGAGATAGTGGGTTAAATATATTAAATATATATGGGGTGAATTATAATTATGGGGTTGACGAAAGAGGACATAGGGGTAATGCTCTCCGATGTTGAGAAGATAGAATCGTTCATAGACCTGGAGCTTGATAAGATAAGGGAGACTCTCAGGCATCTTGAAAGGATTAAGGACTTGATAACCGTATCCAAGTTTTACCTTAGGGAGGCGTTGAAGGAGAAAGGGGAAGTGGTCGGTTGATGGAAGGGTTGCCCCCGAGGCTCAGGGAGTTCGGTAAAAAGTACGCCAGGGAGCACGTTATAGCGTGGTTGATGGGCCTCGACTTTACGAGGAAGGAGGCGGAAAAGATATACGATAAGCTGTTCGTCTTCATAGAGCCCATAATGGCCCTGAGGTGGGCCAGGAGATACAGGGAAAGGTTCATGAAAAAGGTGGTCGGATGAAGGATGAGGACTTTAAGCGTTTGATATACGAGGCCGAGATAGAGCTCACTTCCTATTTGGTGGACTGGGGGTTCACCCCGGACGAGGCGATGAAGGTTTCGAAGGAGTTTTGGGAAAAGCACAAGGACAAGTTAAAACGCCTCGCTTGGTCTATAATAGGTTAGCAATCCTTTAGTGGTTCGTAATACTTACACTTTGTACATGCCCATTCTGGCCTGAATAGGACGTTGTACGAAAGCACCATCGTCCCTCCGCACTTCGGGCATTTCTTGCGTTTCGTGTTCATGTTCTTTACATATGTAAATTACTTCTCACAAAAAAATACTTCTTCCTGAATATGTTGGTGCGGTTATTGACATACTTAGGAGCTTAAGGAGAGAGGTCGTTGCCTAGTCCCTTATTATCGGCAGGATGACCCAAGCGTATACAAAGATTGCTGAAGTTATTATTGTATACGGGTTGCTTGTTAGTGATAGGATGTGCGATAGTATGACGGTTCCCGCTATCGCTCTTCCGTTAAGTTCTAATATCCTCGTCAAACATTCTTTAATCTTCATTCAGCTCCCTCTCAATCTGCGACAGGAACCCCTGTACGCTTCTCAGTTCGCTTATGAGGAACCCCTCCTTGGGGTATTCCTTCTGCATGTATGATATTATTCTACCCAACTTTTCGATACTATCCCTCAACCCTTTCTTAACGGTTTCGAGCTTCATTCTCTCGCTTTGGAGGGCGGGGGAGGGAGGTAGTTAGACTCATCAGGTGTACAACTTTGCGTTTCATTTCCCCTCACCTTTCTCCACCTCCAGGCTAACCTCCAGCTTTCTTATTCTTTTCCATCTCCCTTTGCTCCTTCTCCAGAACTGAACCACTCTTATCGGGATTGAGTTCATGGTTACCCCGGCGATGCAGTCGCCGTCGTGAAACGGAGGGTCTCCGTAATGTATCAGCCTCTTTTTGATTCTTTCCTCCAGGCTCATTTTTCCAGAAAAAATTTTCTCCGTTTTGCTCCAGCTCAGCTCCACGAGCATCCTCTTCCCGCATTCCTGGCACTCTATCTCCATGAGCACGACCTCGTCGGCGTAAATGTTCGGACACCATCTGGGATGAAACTCCTCGTATCTGGGGACGCCGTTCTCGTCATACCACTTCGGCTCTTCCTTTATTCTTTTTGTGATGTCCGAATAGATACCCTTCATCCCTCAACCACCCCGCTGAACACCCTTTTCCCGAGGGTGAGGATGACCCGCCATCTCACGGCAGTCGCTCGGGCATTGGGTTTTACGTGAACCAACCTCACCCTCTTTAGGAATTACTCCGCTAAAAGCTTTTTTGATTAGGTCTTCAAACCAATTGAGCATTTTTCCTTTAGTTTTTCTTAGTTCTCTTTTCTCCCATTCAACATGTTCGTATGCTTTTGTTTCTTCCTTAAAATGTATTTTGCAAATAGGACAAGTCCAGTCTTCGTAATTTCCGTAATCATTGTAGATTGGTTTCAAATTTTCAATTTTTTTCTTTTCTTTCTCGATTTCTTTCAAAAGCTCTTCCACCTTTTGTTTTTCCCAACGTTTAATAATTAAGATAAGATTGTTCACCTCGTCTCTAAACGCCTCTTCATTCTTGGGGTCTAGCATTACTCTTGCCTGATTCCACCATTCTTTTATTTTATTAGTTAAAGGTTCTGACTTCATTCTTCCACCCCTTTAAACCCCTTTTCGATTGCTTTCAATGGTATCTCTATCTTCTCACTCAGCCTTTTCATCGCCTCACCTCTCTCAAAAGCTTCTTTATGTATGTCAGCTCATCCTGTATCTTCCTGAACTTGAACACCAGATATCCTTCCCCTATGACAAAATATTCTGTCATATGTTCCATCTCTCTGATTATCCAATTGATTATCCTGCTTATCTTCTTTCTCTCCTTTTTTATTCCTCTTTTTCCCTTAAAAACTTCCTTTATAACTGTCAAATCATCTTGTATCTTTCTCAATCTAAAGGACAAATATCCCTCTTCCACAGGAAAATATTCCACCATATCGTCTATCTCCCTAATTATTCTGTTGACTGTTCTGCTTATCTCCTTCTTCACTCTTCCACCTCTATCTTTTCCTTAATCGCCCTATAGACATTATCCCTTGTCTTCATCCTTTCACCAAACCGGAAGATAGTCGAGACACGGTTTTTCCAGACCTCCGCATCTTCCTTCAAGATAGTGTTCACAAATTTGGCATTCTTTGCATATCATTTTCCCTCACCTTTTTCCAGCTTTTTTATCAGCGGAACTATTTTCTTAATTAGATACCATTCTCCAAATTTTATGGCGGTAATCGTCATGATAAGGCAAATAGCTAAATATACCCAATAATTGACTATCTTTGTAATATGGGGAGCGACAAATCCTATAAGTAAGCCATTGGTTAATCCAAGAAGGTATAGAATGGCCAATCTTTCCCCAAGCAAATACTTAATTGATTTATTCATCTTCTCACCTGTTCAGTAGGTAGTATGAGTAGCGAGCCTATCATTTTCTCCTCCTTTCCATTATTTTCTTGACTGCCTTATCTCTACCCATCTCTTTAACCAGTTTAATCCACTCATCGTCACTAACGGCTATCAATGCTCTTGTTATATCACTTACCGGAACGCTTCTTTTCCAATCGGTTGGTGAAGGTCTTTTCCATTGCTTTCCTCTTATTTTATGTACTTCCCTAACGTGTCTTCTTGCATCTTTTCTAACTCCGAACACTTTCTTGCAAATCGAACAAATATAGATGCTCATTCTTTCACCTCCTTCAACGGGTCGCACCCTAACTGTATCCTTCTCACCATAAGCCAGCCGTATGTTAACCCTGTCCACAGCCCTCTCCTGAACTCTACCGCCTTTTCCGAAAGCCCCATTTTCCTCAACTGCTTCTCCATACACTCCCACATGCTTGCCCTCAACTTCAGAAATTCTCTTACCTCTCTTTCGCTTTTCATCTTATCTCGCCTTTGCGGAAGATAAGGGTGTTTCCGGCAGGTGTCCAGGCGTTCCCCTACCGGACTTATATGTCCCCTTATCCTTCTCCGCCTCGGTCAAGTAAATTTTTATGAGCTGGAACAGATGGACGGTCAGTAAAATTCCCATAATAATTAATAGCGGTTTAAAAAAATGCCAGCCTTTTAGGTCTGTGTAAATGAAGATGGTTAGGAATAGGTTGAAGAAGAGCAAAAATCTTGTAAAATCTAGGGAAAAGAAAAACTTCTTCTCCTTTTCGGACATCACCTTCTCACCTTCTCATGCAGAATCTTCCGCCGTCTTAATCGTTGCCCACAAAACCGTGAACACGACATCCAAGACCCAGAGCAACCACAAAAACCTGTCCGCCTGAATATACTGGAGCAGGTAGTAGGTGTAAAGGATTGCGAAAATGTAGGCCATCGCCCCGAATATCCATGCCACCTTCATTCTCTCACCTAGTACACCACCGCTGGTCTAGATATTCTCACAACGCAACTGCTCCCGCAGTTCGGGCACTTAACATCTTTCAATTCCCTCCAGTCCATCACGTCCACGTCAAATACCAGCCCGCAGTTTTCGCATTTGAACTTCATCCTTTCACCCTTTCCATCTCGCTTTTTATCATCTCCGGCACATCTTCCTCGCTTAGGTTTTTGACCGTATGTCCGCATATACAACATATGTATGTCCCGGTTTCCTCGTAGTCCTGTTTTTCACGGTTCCATTTTCCTTCCCTTAGCATTATCCCACTGCACTTTGGACATCTCATTTTCAATCTCCCTTCCACGTTTTTCCCGTGGGGCTAACCATAAACTTTCTATCGCACCTTACACATTTGGCCCACCTTGAAGTTATCTTGGGCTTCCGCCTCCCCGAGTTAAACCTGACCGTAAACAAAAATTTACAGTACGGGCATTTGACCATCTTCTTCATCCCTTCACCTTCTCCCAGTCGATGCCTTTCAGCATGTCAATCATGAATCTGCGACACATCTTCGGAGGGAGCCCGACCCTTCTCAGCTCCAGTGCCATGGAAAATATTGCAAGGGACAATGCCTCGGCTATCTTTTCCTTCATTTTCCTCCCCCTTCAAACTCCTTGATGAACGGTTCGATTCCCCTCCTTACAACTTCATCTATACTTACGAATTTTATCCCCTTGTGTTCGACTTTGTTTCCTTCGTATAGCCACACATACCTGCCCCCATCCGAAAGTTCCTCTATCAACGTAAGTCTCCCTTTGAGTATGAATTTTGTATCGGTTTTGCTTTTGCTTATCACGAACCACATCATCTCCTGCACCTTTCACAGTTGCATACCCCGCATTTGGGGCAACTCCATATCCTGCTTCCTTCACTAACCTTGACCTCAAACTTCTCCCCGCAGTTCCAGCAGGTCACTTCCATACTTAAACTTTGTCCTGTAACTTTAAATTTTTACCTCGTTTACATATGTAAATCAATCACCTTTAAATATTTTACTGTGTAAACATTATTTATGACCAAGCTAATAAGGGTCTCGGAAAAGAACTACCAGAAGTTGATAAGGTTGAAGGCGTGGTTGGAGCAGAGACACGGTAAGATATTCTACATGGACGATGTCGTAACTTACCTTTTAAAAAAGAGGTGAGATTATGATGCTGAAGGTAGCTACAAGGGATGATGTTATAAGAATCGGTAGGGATTGTAGGACTATTAGGGAGTTAATCGGAAAGTTAAAGGAGGGGGGATACACCCATGTTCAGAGCGGGAGGAACAGGATTGCAAAAGTCTCTTATAGCGGTCACTTTTACACCATAATCAAGAAGATGGTGGGTGAGCTTGAGCCTAAAACCGTAAAGCTGAGCGTAGTCGAAAAGTTCAGGGAGATTAAAAGGCTGATAGATGAGATTGAGTCGGAGCTTTTGCCCAAGGGTTACGAGAGGAGTGCGGAGCTACTTAAAATGATGGCGAAACCCAGAAGAAAGCTTGTGAGGTATTCGGAGGAGGAGAAGAAGATGGTCGAGGATTACATACTCGGCAAGGATGGCGAGTTCTACGCCTACCAGATTGCAAGGGAACTATCGGGTGGCGACAAGGAAAAGCAGGGCAGGTACGATGGACTTGTAAGGTGTGTGATACAGAAACTGCTTAAGGAGGGTAAGATAGAGTTAGTAAAGGAGGAGGAATACACCATAAAAAATCCGTTTGGTAAGATAATCACTTCAAACAGAAAGAGAAAGGTTTACAGGGTGGTGGGTCGTGAATGAGTGCGTATTTTGCGGTGGTGAGGCGAACGACCCCTTAAGCGTTGAGTTCATGGGGAAGTGGATATGCGGGGATTGTCTGAGCCATATCCTCGAATGCTTCGGGAGAAGATAGGATGAGCGTCCACTGTCTGTTTTGCAAATCACGGAGCTGGGAGGAGTGCAGTACCTGTAGCTATTCAAAGAAGCTTGATGATAACCATTTACTTTTAGCTCCTTCTGGCCTTGTAATAGATAGAGAGGGTAATGTAGAGCTGTACGAAGAGTGGAAGCGGGGGTCTGAGATGGATGGAGTTTCTGATATGGAGGAAGTGTGTTAGGTGCGGTAGGTGGTTCAGAAAAAATAGGAAGGACTTTTGGCACAAGAGCCTAAGGATAGGCGATAGGAGGGTCGAGTTCGGTTACATGTGTAATTCGTGCTATACCGTGTTAAACAGAATCCTGGGTGTTATACGTGAGGGTAAAAGGAGTGGTAATAAAAAGAGAGGGAAATAAGTTAGGGGGAAAGATGCAGGATGAGATAAACTTAAGTGAGATAAGCTTGGCCGAATTGGTAAAGAAGGCAGAGAAAAAGGTATCGAAACTGATGAATAGGGTAAGTGAGAAGGAAAAGGGTGAGGTAATCTACGCCCTGTGGGAGCTAAGGAAAAAGGTAAAGAGTAAGAGGCTTAAAAAACTGTTGCTCGAATTTATAGTTAAGGTTGAAGAGTTATGATAAGGCTGAGGTTCGTAAAGGATTTCCCTCAGGTGGTTGTTGGGGAGGATTTGAAGGAATACGGAAACTTTAAGGTCGGTGATGTTAAGGAATTACCTCCCCTTCTCGCAAGGTGGTTCATAAGGGAAGGTTACGCTATAGCGTTGATAGGCGATAGGCCTTGGTACCCGAGAATCCACATGAAGAAGCTCGAAGAAAAGCACGACGTTCAACTATCCTTAAAGGACTTCAGTCGGAACGGGGGTGATTGATTTTTTTATTATGAACAACATATGTTGTACACTTTTAAGGGGTCACCTCTCCAGCACTATGACATCCAAGAACCTATCCACATCCTTTTTAGTTCTGCATATCCTTGCAAGCTTTACCGCATTCCTTATATCCTTGGCCTTAAGCGTCTTCTTTATTATGTAATCCTTAACCTCATCCTTAATCTTAAAGTTGCTTAATAGCTTCCTTGCAATCCTTGTATATTCGCTATCACTATACTCTTTAAACTTAAGTATAAGAAACCTGCTAAGTAATGCTTCCGGTATCCTTTTAATACTGTTTGCAGTGGCTATAACCTTTGTATTAACTTTAGTTCTAACTGTTTCATATGCGGTAGTCTTGGTTATATACCCATACTCGCATAGGTCAATTAACAGTCTATAGACATTTCTATCCTTAATGTTATCTATCTGGTCGATAAGTACAATCTTAGGGTTTGCCATCAGTAAGTCAAACATGCCAACATATGTAATGTACGGTGTAACATATTCTGCACCATCAATTTTAGTTAGCTCTAAGAGGAACAGTGTCTTTGCGGTTGCAGGTCTACCCATTAGTAATAGGTGTATAGGTTCGCTACTCCTTATTGCTCTAAGTATAATCTCCTTATGCGTATTATGTCCTATAATGCTATCGAATAGCGGAGTAGTTTTAGGTAGCTTAATCTTAGTTTCTTCAAGTTTAATCATCCTTTCAATTCTCTTTTTATCTACAACCCTCCAGTATGTATGCCTATTAGTTCTAAGTGTAATCTCAACTAACCCTAACTTCATCAATCTCATAAGCTCCCTATTATCGCTACCCACTTCATATGCCTCAAATCCAAGCTCACTTTCCGGCTTAATCTCCATCAACCTTTTGAGCAACCTTATCATCTTTCAACCCCCTTCCCCTTTCGGTTAAAACTTTAAGCATCGTTAATATTTCTTCTTTTCTCTTCGAGAAGGGAAGTATTTTGATTAAAAAGTTGTAGGTGTTCTTCTTTCCCGATATGCATAGTTGGTATTCCTGCAACCTTCCCTTTTTCCTCTTCAGTTTGTATATTTTCGGGACGCATATGCTTTCCATTTCCTTCTTTATTTCAATCCATAGGTTCTTCTCCCTCTCTGTAAAGTTGAAGGTTATCTGGTAGGAATAGCTCCTCCCGTAATCGAACCTTAAGAATCCCCTTGTATCGAAAATCCCTGCAAGATATTTTAGGTTCATTCTTCCGCAACCTCCTTGTATATTTTTATAAACTTCTCGGGTAATTCCCTTATGTCGCTTATTTCTATAACCTTCTCCATTTGATTATAGGTATCGCCCTTACATATGGTTCCGAACGCTATTCCTATAACCCTTATCCCGTCCCTTTTCATTTCCTTTATCGCCTTGGATGCCACATAATCGTCGTGTATTTCAAAATCGCTTGCAACTACAAGTATCTTCCTTCCGTTCCTTACAAGGTTAAACATTCTGTGTACGTCCTTGAGGCAGTTTGCAAGCATGGTGCCCCCGAGGCAACCCAACCCTCCAATCCTTTGCTTTACGTTGTTGTAACCCTCGACGAATGCCTTAATCTTCATGTACTCGCTACCGAAAACCAGTATCGCAAACCTGTCGTTTATCCAGTTTCCCATAACCTCGGCAATAACCGTAAGTATGTCCATGGCAAGTCTAATCGGTACGCTTCCAGATAGGTCAAGTACAAGTGCAATGTTAACTCCCTTTTCCTTAAGTACAAGTTTATCATCTATGTGTATGTGGTTTACCCTATTCCTAAGGCTGGATACGAATGCCTTGGATAAGGCACTATACATGAGCCTGCCCTTCTTCTGCCACTTGACCTTCTCGTACCCTATGGTTTGTGTCTTTTTAAGGTAGCTCAAAAGCCTTCTTATCTCCTTCATGTTCTTCTGAACAAGCCTTTCGTATTTCTTCTTGTCCGGTAACGGACTGGGTATTTCAAGCCCGGTACCGCTACCGGCCCAGGCCTTCCTCTTCTTTTTCCTCTTCCTTTCCTTCTTCTTTTTCCCCTCCTTCTCCATCAGGCTCTTTATCAACCTCTTGTCGAGGGATATGGGCTTGGTTCCTCCGAGTTGCTCCGGAATATCGCTTGCATACAGGGTTTCGTGTTTGGGCTTGAGCATCATTTCGAAAATCTCGTAAAGCCTGTCCGCCTTTTCTATGAGCCTCGGTATGATGTTCGTATACTTCGCATCCTCCAAGACTTCGCACGCCTCCTGGAACAGGCGCCTTTCGTCCTGGCTTATGTCCAACATATGTAAAACATCATCCACATCGACCCCGTAAAGCACCTTCATCGCAACGAGGCTGACCAACGCCCTGCCCCTCCCTATCTCCCCGCTTTTTATATCCTCTATCAATTCCTTCTTCCAGGACTTGCCCGTAACTTCATGGTTAAACTTAAGCCTTTTGGCCAAGTCGTACCTGTATCTGTTAAGTAGGAAGTGGTTGACCCTCTTGTCCTCTATTAGGTTGGCCACGTACTTTGCCAAGAATCCGTTTTTCTTCCTGTTCCTCCATCCCTTATAATACTTGTCTACCCTTTCGGTCTTTATGAAGTGCCCGGCCTCGTGTATCGCATCGCCCTCCATTAGCCTCATCACGATTGCCTTGTTCTTCCTGAGCTCCTCGGGTATCCATCCCTTACCTATTATAATCTCCTTAAAGTTCGTCTTGCTCGTTCTCTCATCCTCTTCAATCCTAATCGGAATATCCTTTTTAATTATGCTTATAACTATTGTCTTAATCCTCTCTATTTCCTCCATTCTAACTCACCCAACTTATCTTGAAGTATCATTATGGTATCGCTTGCCTCATTGTACCTTTTATCATCCTTAAAGTCCTCATCGAGTATCATTTCTATAAGCTCAAGCTTCTTCTTTATGTTCAAGAGTACCCTATAGCTTGGCTTACTCTTTTCCTTTTGCTTGTCGAGGCTCCTTTCAATCGAGGCAAGCCATTCCATCAAGAAATCAAATTCAAAGTCCTTAAAGGTCTTGTATCCCACTTCGGTGGTTGCAATGGGGAATATCTCAAAGAGTACATCAAATCCTTTTGCCTTATACTCTGCCTTCCACTTTTCAATCTTCTTTGCAAGCTCATCCCTAAGGCTCTCATCCCTCAATAACCATAAGGATTTCTGCAAGGGTACACAATTATACTTGAACCTAAGCTTTAACCAAATCTTGTACCTTTGATTTGCCAACCATAACTTCTGCTTTTCGGTCAAGCCTTTCATCTGTTCGGTTTTAAGGTCGTATGCAACCAACCACATCTTCTTGTTATACCTCATTCTTCCCCACCCTCCCACAATGCCTTAACCTTGCTTCTCTCTTCCTCAAGGAAAAGGTTGCACGCAATCTCGACTATCTCCTTCTCATCCAATCCCTCCTTCTTCATCCTACAGTAGTTTATAAGGTTTCCGGTTGTGATTGGAGTGCTAAGGTTTCCTTCCTTATAATTAGTCCTAACCTTGTTGGCAAACTCAACCAACCTTCTGCAAAACTCATAATCGTTAAGAATCTTTGTAAGGATTTTAACTTCAGTTCTCATGTCAAGGTAATCTAAAACTAGGGTCTCAAATCTCCTCATCTGTGCAATATTAGTTCTGAATGTACCGGTGTATCCTTCCTTCTCAAAGGGATTCATTGAAATTATGAGATAGTGTTTCTCAGTCCTCTTAAATTCCCTTTCAAGTTCGGGTATCCATATAGATTTCCTGAAATCTGCAAGTTGGTTTATGAGGGTAAGAACGTTTGGTTGTGCATAGTTAAACTCATCCAGATGCAAGACCTTAATTTTATCTGAATCATCCATAAGCCATTTGGTTACGATTCCGGTTCTAACTCTAGTTGAGCCCTTCTCTAAAGTATCGCATGCAATCAAATCCCATCTTGAAGTATCGGTTGTGAGGGAGAATTCGTACAACTTCCAGTCGTGCTTTACCACAAGGTAATGGACGAAGGTTGTCTTTCCCGTTCCGGTTTCCCCGACAAGCCTAAGGTTCCCGACGGTCTTAAGAATAACCAAAGCCTTCCTTTCAAGCCCCCATCTGTCCACAAACATTGTGTTTGACATATGTAAAATTTACATCGTAAACTTTATAAATCCCCTTTTCTTAGCCTTTAATTTATACAAATTATAAACACAACATATGTAAAACCA
>Ga0190367_1000845_pt1 | contig 19978 bp, 20 predicted proteins | sample 4872181011_MG_FD_171838 | JGI IMG/M metagenome (GOLD analysis project Ga0190367, IMG submission 171838) | Hydrothermal vent microbial mat bacterial communities from Southern Trench, Guaymas Basin, Mexico - 4872-18-10-11_MG | ecosystem: Environmental > Aquatic > Marine > Hydrothermal vents >...
TTAACGTGTAACGTCAGTGACGTTGAAGATTCTCTGGTTAGTGGTATCATAGAGCTTCACACGATAGATGTGAAGGGTAGGAGTATAAGGGGGTTGAAGATAGTTAAGATGAAGGGTAGCGATTTTGACAACACCATCAGACCTTACAGGATAACATGTAGGGGAATTGAGGTCTATTCAGATCTGAACATATTTGAAGTATGAAACTCGTAGAACCGATAAGTTACCTACTTGAGGATGTTTTGGAGGGAGAAGTTGTTTTGGTTGAATATGATTCCGTATCTCAATTCCCACTCCTACCCTTAAAGATTGCAGTAGAAAACTGTGGGATACTTGTTGAGATAGGTGACAAGTTGAGTGTTAAGGTTCCATTGATTGAAAGGGTTGAGAAGTTGAAAAATATCAAGATATTAAACGTTTCAAACTACAAGATAGATTTGGAAGGTCTTGAGATATACAACGTTCCACTTTCAGAACAGACCAGTGTAACATCTGAGATATACAGATTCCTAAACGAAAACAGGGGTAAGGTAATAGTAATTGATGGTATAGATGTTCTCTTCATATACTACAATATCAAAGAAGTTCTGAAGGATCTTGCTGGATTGAAGATTGCATTGTCTGATTCAACAATCTTCTTCTTTGTGAATTATGAAATAATGATGAAGAGGGATCTTGCACTCCTTGAAAGTATTGCAACAACAATCGTAAGGTTTAGGGGCTTCTTGGGTAGGGAGATAGTTAGATACGGTTACATACTCAAAACTCTAAGTCCGATAAGGTGTGAAAGTGTGAAGATATGAAGTTTGGGATTGGAAAGCTGGATGAAATGTTGGGTGAAATAAAGATGGGGAGTGTAATTCTAATAGAGGGTGTAGGTGACATACCCCTAATACTATCAAAGAAATTCTTGAAAAATGCAACGGAGATGGGTTTAAATGTCTTTGCAATGGTTCCTGAGAGGATTGAGAGGTTACTGTCAGATTTAAATGTGAGGATAATTGAGTCGAGTGAATACACATGTTACGAGTTGTTTACAATCTCTCTAACAATAAAGAGGATTGAGGAGAGGGTTGGATTGATAATGATCTTTCAACAACTCCTTTTAATACACGAGCTTGGTAAGGTTTACAGTTTACTAAGGGAGGTTTGTCAGCACGTTAGGGAGAGTAGTGGAGTTGTGATAGTTACAATTGACAAGAGGTTGGCTGACGAAAGAACCCTTGCAGTCTTTGAGAGTGAGGCTGATTACGTGATAGATGTGGAGGAGAGGATTGAGGGTTTAAGTGTAAGGAGGGGAATAAGGGTTAAGAAGTCTGTTGAGAATCTACCCAGTGAGTTCTATGAGTTGAAGATGAACGATGAGATACACATAGGAGATGTGATAGATTAATTGATGTGTTAGATGTATTAACTTAAGCTAAGATAAACATTAATTATTTACATCTAAGTTTCTCATAAGTTGTTGACTATCCTTTATAGCAATAATTGTTTCCTTAAGTTGACACATCCAATGCGTCAGAAATCGTATTTATCTCCAATGCTTAACTTTCAACAGAATGCTCGTAACCTCTAAACTCAACATCCTCAACACTCCCATCCTTCCTCACAATTCTAACTCCACAACCTTCAACAACCTCTCCAATGCATACGTGTTCGCAGATGTTCGATGTGTATAGAAGCTCGTAATCCCCACCCGAATACAAAAATAGATCTAAAGCCTTCTCATAACTGACAAACTTCGTCAGGTGATTTAAAGGAATTCTATCTTCGTATATCATTATTCCAACTTCACTCATCTCGGAGATCTGATGTAGAGATACTGCAAGACTGTCACTTATATCTGTCATTGCATTTGCATGCTTTGCAATTCTAAAACCCTCAAAAACCCTTGGCTCTGGCTTAAATAGACTTTGAGGGTATGCTAAATTTTCCCTGCTCAAACCACTCATGAGTTGCTCCAAACTGAGTTGGGCTTTTCCAAGTAAACCAGTTATGCAAACCTTGTCACCAACCTTCGCTTTATCTCTTCCAACAAACCTCTCAAAAACACCTATTGCAAAACCCGATATGTGAAGTTCCCTACCAAAGTCCGTATCCCCTCCAACGATTGCAACATCGTATTTTTTTGCCAAATCACTCATACCAAGGAGTATCCTATCAAAATCTCCAATCCACCTATCACTTAACGTTATCGTGTATAGAAAGAAGAGTGGCTTTGCACCACATCCCGCCAAATCACTCAGATTTACAGCCAAAGCTAAATGTCCAACCTCTTCAGGCTTTATTCCCCTTGGTAGGTCTGTTTCTTCGTGTATGCAGTCAGTTGTGAGTGCAAGTTTTACTCCAACATCTACAACCGCACAGTCGTCACCAATCCCTACGATGACATCATCCCTTTTAACTTCAAGTATTTCCCTTGCAATTCTTATAAGATTAAACTCTCCTCTCATACTTTTTTTGGGATCTAAAATCTAAAAGCTTTTGCCTCTTATCGGTTTGGCAACCCAAGACTTAAAAACAAAGAACAAACCTTATGCGATGATCTCACCCTGGGATATTGAGGGTTACGTGGATTACGATAGGTTGATTAGAGAGTTTGGAATGAAGCCATTTTCAGAAATCTTGGACAGAATTCCAAATCCACATCCTCTGATGCGTAGAGGAGTCATATTTGGTCATAGGGATTATGAGAGGATACTGAATGCAATGGACAGATGTCGGGATTGGGCAGTCATGTCTGGATTTATGCCATCTGGTCTCCCACACCTTGGACACAAGATGACGATGGATGAGATCGTCTGGCATCAGTTTGTTGGTGGGAAGGCTTTCGTTTGCATTGCGGATATGGAAGCAAGATACATAAGGGGATTGAAGTTTGAGGAAACTAGGAGATTGGGAGAACTTTACATAAGGAGCATTGCATCGTTGGGATTGAAACCAAAGGACTGCCTAATATATTATCAGTCTGCAAGTAGGTATGTTAGGGATCTGGCAGTTGAGCTTTCATCTGAGGTTAACTTCAGTGAATTGAGGGCTATATACGGATTCTCCTCTGAGACATCTCTTGCAAAGATACTCATACCAATGATTCAAGCTGGTGACATACTTCATCCACAGCTCAAGGATTTTGGAGGATTTAAGCCTGTCGTAGTTCCAGTTGGAGCAGATCAAGATCCTCATCTGAGGTTGACCAGGGATCTTGCAAACAGGATAAGCATCTTCTCATTTGAGAGGATAGATGGGGGTGTTAGGGTTAGGAGTAGGAGGGGGAGTGAGTATTTGGAGAGGGTTAGGGATCTTGGATTCGAATTCAGATCTTACGAGAAGCATGTTGATCTGTTTGGAGATCCTGAGGAAATTGAGAATGTTGTCAGGGAGCTTGAGGTTGACTTGGGTGGATACGCATTCATACCTCCTTCTTCGATATACCACAAGTTTACAACTGGCTTGAGAGGGGGAAAGATGAGTTCAAGCAAGCCCGAGAGCTACATATCTTTGTTTGACAAACCTGAGAATGGGGCTAGAAAGGTAATGATGGCTTTGACGGGTGGTAGAGTTACAGCTGAGGAACAGAGGAGGCTTGGAGGAAATCCTGAGAGGTGTGTGATATTTGAGCTTTACACTTATCACTTTGCAGACGACTTTATGCTTGAGGAGATTGAAAGATCTTGTAGAAATGGAGATCTACTTTGTGGGAAATGCAAGAGACAACTATCTGAGATTGTAAGCGAGTTTCTTAGGGAGTTTCAGGAAAAGGCTGAATCGATAAATTTGGATGATTTTGAGATTCTAATTTAACCATTTTGCAATGTTCTTTGCAAGTTTTAGGTTGTCGGCTTTTGTTATGTAGCTGTCTAGGAACATTGCATCGTCTCCAAATATCAGAACCTCCCCCCTACCATACTTCACAAGCTTTGTAATACCCTTGAAGTCACCAAAAACAATGTTTCCTTAACAATGAAGAGATCTCCGTTAACTGGAAAGACTCCCTTCATGTATATCTCTTTTATACCTGATGTAACCTCACATTCAACTCCAGGGATTGCTTTAACCTCCATGAACTCGTAAGGTCTTGATGATACATCAATTCCAAACTTGCTCAAAATAGGCTTCAAGTTGTTTGGGGATATGTGAACCAAAATTAGAAGCTTTCCTCCTTCCTTTACAAAATCAACAATCTCCTCATCTGTAAATTCTCTCGTGACACCAGGTAGTATGTAGGCTTTTGCATTCTTTAGATCACCAACACCCTCCTCAACCATGCTAGATTGCTCGTAAACTTGGAGTAGTGGGAAATTGGAAATACTGGCTTGTGTTCGACATCCCACACAATATCCTTCTCCCCAATGCATCCCAAAACTATAACAGCAGAAGGTAAATTCTCATAGATGGAAAATTTGTTTTTGATTTAAAAATCTTTGGTTCGAATTTTGAAAAAGGTAAAATTTTTGCCTAAAGTTAACAGATCCAATTTTGAGATTCAGTTCTTCTGAGTTTATAAGAATTATATTAGCTGAAAATGAGAGTAAAGGCTTTGTTTTTACCCAATCATGCTGTTGTCTGCAAATTTTTTGACAGCCTACATGATGTCGATACCATAAGATCTGAGATATTTTATAGAAGTATGACATTTAAGATTTGAACACTGAGTGAAATCTTGATCTGGTGATCATCCATACGAATTTTTATTCAGAAGTTAAATAAGGTTATTACAACTCCCAATCCTATCTCTTGGCACCTTTATGACTATTACAGAATGTTAGGAAATCTGTTTCTTGTTCAAATATTCTTCAATAATTTTATCAATCTCGGCTTTTCTTCTTGGATTCAATGAAACTACCAAGCCGTAGGAGGTAGGTTTGGAGATTAGTAACTCCTCTTTAATCAACTCCTTAGCGATTGGCTAAGCCACGTAAACGTTTGGGAATTCCAGAAGTTAGCTTATTTAAGCTTGTATGAGCATGACCCCCGCTTTCCTCTTCTTTTTAATTTCTTTAAAATGGTTGCCTTGAGGATATTGCGAATTTTCTTTATCGTTCATATTAATGAAAGATAACTAAATGTTGTTCTGGTTATATGATAATATAATAATCAGAAACCGATAAGCTATCGGCTTAAGAAGTATGGTGATGAAGATGGAAGATGAAACGTTGTTTCTGAAGGTATTGGGGAGAGAAAACCCGATAATAAGAATAATCGATTTCCTAATCGATAACTCCACTTTCGACTACTCAAAGACTGAGATAGCCAAAGGATCGGGAATCAGTAGAACTACACTTCACAAGGTTTGGAAGATTCTTGAAGAACTTGAAATTGTCGTTGAAACGAGGAAAGTAGGAAGAGCAAAAATGTATAAGCTAAATAAGGGAAACCCAATACTTGATAACGTTATTTCTGAGTATTACGCCAAAAAGTTTGCTGAAATAGTGGAAATCAGGTAAAATGGTTAAGCCAGTGAAAAGTAAACTGTCAGAGTATATCAATAAGTTCAAAAGTCGTTCCAACATTTAATTTTCAAAAAAAGACCAGTGTTCAATGATGTTATGGGTTCAAAGTAACTTATAATCTCTACAAAGCTCTTCAAAAGCCTTCAATCCCCTCTCACACCTCTTATCCATTACGTGCTTCAAAGATTTGAAGTAAACATTTAGGAAATCTTTGGAAAGTCCAAACTTCTTAACAGCGGAATTCAAAACCTCATCGAAGTTCTCCAATCCCCACTTCAAAGATCTGAGGACAGCCTCATCACAAATCTCAGCATCTCCAATTGATGAAGATATTCCAAAGACCATGGGATAACCAGTTAATTCTTTCCACTCCTCCCCAAGATCAATCACAACCCTAAACCTCTTCATAGCATCTATTGCTGAATCACCTATAACCAATGCACTATCGCAATACCTCAAAATTTCCTCAGCCCTACTGACATTCATCGATAAGATTCTACAATTTAAATCTCTCTCTTTTGCTATGATCCTTAGGAGATTGACGGATGTCGTAGTTTCGCATGTAACCCCAATCTTACTCCCAAGCTTCCCATCCCTAGAAACTACAATCACACTGTAAACCTTACCATCCGATGCTACACAGAATCTATACCTCTTTAACCTATCGCGATTCTTCAAATAGTAAAAGCTTGGAATTGGTGCGTAGTCTATCTTCCCCAATTCAATTAGTCTTATCATTTCTTTTGGTGAGGATTCTACGACCTCCACATTTCTCTCCCTCTCCAATCTGTAGTATGGGAGGTAGTTGTTTACGTATCCAAACTTTCCAATTCTCATCCCTCAAGTTACATCGAAAGGTTAAATATTTTAGTTAACTTCTCCTTAAGGGTGAGGGTGATTGGGAGATACTCAAACATGTATTATCAAACAAGATGGGTTCCACTTAAGAGGAGGGGGTTGGGTTGGCAGAGGTGTAACGTCTTATTTAAAGATCACAAATGTGTTGCATCCTGTGGCTTGGCATACGGTAAGGTTCTTGAACTGGTTTTGGATGTTAAGGGTTGCAACTTAAACTGCAAGTATTGCTGGTGTTGGAAGATGAGACATGGTGAGGAAATCTTGAAGTATCCTGAGGATGTTTTGAGGGATTTGGAGTGTAGGTTTGATGAGGTTTCTAGGGATTTTTTTGTTTCAAGGAAGGGTTACAGGGTAGGTGTGATTAGGATCACAGGTAACGAGCCATCCCTTCAGTGGGATCACGTCTTTGAACTTTTAAAACTGATAGACAGATCTAAGCTTAGTGGGTGTAAGGTGATAGTTGAGACAAACGGGATACTTTTTGGTATGGGTCGTGTAAGTTTTGAGGGTCTGGATGAACTTGAGATAGATATTGACATAGACGTTTCATTCAAGGGAGTCAACTACGATCAGTTTGAGTGGTTATCAAGTTCAAGGAGGGAATACTTCAGGTATCAGATTGAAGGTTTTGTAAAACTCTTTGATTACTACGAAGGTAGCAACGTGAATGTGAATCCAGTTTTGGGAATAAACCATGCTGAGAATTACTGTGTCTGGAGAGGGAGGAGGTATGTCATGGATGTTGAGATAGTGGATGAGAGGGGTGAAAAGTTGGACTTCTACGAATATTCTGAAGATTTTGAGAATGAAGTTCTTTCAAGGAGGAAGTTGAGATACGATGAAGCACCTTTCAGAGAATACTTTGGAATAAACAGGGGTACAGCCAGGTTGGTTGTAGCTGTTGTCTATGAGGGGAGGAGGTTCCTTCACGTTTTACCTTCGGAGATTCCAGATTTGGTATGAGGTCTCTATACCTTTCCATATTTTCCGCAATGCTTGGATTGGGAATTGTCGCACCCCTCATGCCAATCTATGCAAGAGAGCTTGGAGCAACTACGTTGATACTGGGTTTCATATATTCAAGCTTCTCAATTGCAAGGACTACATTCACACCAATCGTTGGATTTGTTTCAGATAAGTTTGGTAGGAAGCCATTCATATTACTTGGTCTGATTAGCTATTCAGTTGTATCGATACTATACATTTTTGCAAGGGATCCTGGAGATCTGATAGTTATAAGGTTCTTTCATGGGTTAAGCTCAGCAATGGTTATACCGTGTGCAATGGCATACGTCAGTCAGTTGGCTCCAAGGGGTGAGGAGGGAAGGACAATCTCATCGTTCAACATGGCTCTTCTGGGTGGTATTGGATTTGGTCCATTTCTTGGTGGTGTGATAAAGGATATCTTTGGATTTAAGCTTGCATTCATCTCGATGTCAATTTTAACAGTTCTGGCATTCTTTGCAGCTATTTCAATTCCAAACATAAAAGATCGATCAGGATTCAGATTAAAAATTAAGAGACCACTAATTTCAATCATGATATTCAGATTTTCAACTGCAATAAGGCTTGCACTCATAATAGCATTCTTTCCAGTCCTCATAAATCTGAGTGGTTATCAGGTGGGCTTGGTGATATCTACTATAGTCCTGATGAACGCATTCTCTCAAAAGTTCTTTGGTAGGTTTGTTGACAGATTTGATAGGGTTAGGCTTGCAATCTTTGGTAGCTTTGTCTCAACAGTCCTCTTCATGACTTTACCATTCACAAAGGAATTCAAAATCGTTTTGATGATTGCAACATTCATGGGTATATTCAACGGCTTGTCGATGTGCTCCGCAAGTGCGATAGCTGTTAGCTTGGGTAGGATATACGGTCATGGGACTGTGATGGGTTTGTTCAACACTTCCATGGGTTTGGCAATGATAGTTTCGCCAATAGTTGCTGGATTTATTGCAGACTTCACAAACCTCGTTGTTTCCTTCGTCTCCCTTGGGATGTTTAGTCTCGCATGCCTATTTATATTCTATGCCCTATTCAAATTGGATGAAGATGTTCTTTGAGAGGTATGGGAAGATTGATGGATCAAGGGAATTTTGGGAGTTCATGTCAAAGCCTTTGAGACCAAGCTTCAGAGTCAACACTTTAAAATCGAGTGTTGAAGATGTCATTGGAAGTTTGAGTGATAGGTTTGAAGTTGAGAGGGTTCCATGGTGCAGTGAGGGATTCTTTGTTGATGGAGAGGTTGGAGGGACAATTGAGCATCAGATTGGACTCATATTCTCCCAAGAAGCATCTTCAATGATTCCTGCAATAGCCTTGGATGTGAAGCCAGGCATGTTGGTTTTGGACATGTGTGCATCTCCAGGTGGTAAGACTACTCAGATAGCTCAGTATATGAACAACGAGGGATGCATAGTTGCCAACGATGTCAAATACGACAGGTTGAATATCTTAATTTCAAACCTTCAACGTTGTGGTGTTTTGATTGCAAAGGTCACAATGAAGGATGGTAGGTTCTTTGGTAGATTTGAGGGGAAGTTTGATAGGGTTTTGGTTGATGCACCATGCTCAAACGTTGGAATGATAAGGAGGAACTATAAGTATCTTAAGATGTGGTCTCTTAGAGATGTTTACTCACTCTCAAGACTTCAGAAAGATTTGATCTTTGCTGGATATAGGGCTTTGAAGCCTGGTGGAATATTGGTCTACTCCACATGCACCCTAGACCCCCTTGAGAATGAGGAGGTTGTCGATCACTTAATTAGTAATACGAATGCTGTTGTTGAGGAGATAGATCTTCCAGTTAAGAGAACAAAGCCAATAAGGGAGTTTGAGGGTAAGACTTACTCTGAGGATGTGAAGAGGTGTTTGAGAATTCACCCTCAAGATAATGACACGGAGGGTTTCTTCGTAGCAAAGATATTGAAGCCTGACTTAAATAAGTGAAAGAACAAAAACAAAAATTGAACTTGCTAAGAGTAGAAAATCTATGATCTTGGGCTTCCTAACCAATACTATCCTCTTGTTCAAATCAAAATTCCTTGAGTATAGAGATTCTGCAATTGAAAAAGATCTCAAAATTGATATTGATGTCAGAGCCTTTAAAAGCATGGAATATCTCCTAAAACCTCTGCATTCAATCGATAAGATACCCAACAAATTTCTCAAATCTTCAAAAGCTATGCGTAAAAATCTCATGGATATGCAGATTGCGTAAGCTATCTTTGGTGGAATTCTAAAGAACATGAGGGCATACGCAACCTCCTCAGGCTTTAAGCCCAAAATCAAGAATCCAACAGACATGAGGGCTATGAATGTGATAATCCTTTCAACACCACCCAAGAGTAAACTCCAAATCAAGAATAGAGCTATTAGGGGTGTGGAATATATCAATCCAATCAGAACCTTACCCCTTGAAAATAAGACCGCTATCGTTGTAACTATGGGTGAGATTTCAAATCTGTGTAGTGAACTGCAGAGTAGAAACATCGATAAAATTGCAAACCTTGCCTCCAATTTAGAGTTCAACAACGACATCGCACCACTCCAGGATCTTGTAGTCGTGTGTGGCAATCAAAACGGTCTTACCCAATCTCCTTGCAATCTCAATCAACTTAAACTTAAAAGTGTAATCCTGTCCAGCAGTAGGTTCATCCAAAAGAACAACTTCACCCTTGAAAGCCTTTGCAATTGCAACCCTCTTAGCCTGACCAAAGCTCAAGGAGTGTGGATTTCTATTGGCAAACCTCTCAAGTTCAAACAACTTCATCATCTCAATTCCAACCTCCTCAAACACACTGTCAGCAAAGAGGTGATAGTTTGGTGTGGAGAGACAAATCCCAATTCTACCCCTGACATCAACACTCCCACTCCAAGGCTTTAGAATTCCAGCTATGAGCTTTAGGAGTGTAGTCTTACCACATCCATTTTTCCCAACTACAGCACATACCTCACCCCTGTTCACCTCAAATGTAACATCTTTGAGCAAGGGACTATCGTATCCAAAGCATAGATCCTCAACCCTCAAAGCTGTTCCACCACAACTTCCCCCAACTTTAACCTTTGGCTCCGTTATGTTAAAACTTGAAATTCTACCATCTTCTAGCCATATAAAGTCAAAATCCCTACAAAATTCAAACCTATGCTCTGAAATTATGACTAGCTCAGCATTTTTGAGTAACAACTTTAGAATATCCCTTGCAATGCTTGGATGTAAGTTTGCAAATGGCTCATCCAAAGCAACAAAATTACTACCAAGCAAGGCACATGCAATTGTTAAAATTCTCTTTTCACCATCGGAAAGCTTTTGAACTTCCTTATTTAGTTCAATTCCCAACCTGTCAGCAATCCTTCTAACATCTCTCAAGTCCTTACCAATCTGATACGCATGAATTGCAAGCTCATCAAAAACGGTGTTAAAAATGATCTGTTCATCAGCATTTTGAAAGACCAAGTATGGTCTCTCATAAATCTTTACTGTTCCATCAAGCTTCCCACCGTAAAAATTTGGAATCAAGCCGTTGAAAACTCTTAGGAGTGTTGACTTCCCACTTCCAGTCAATCCACCTATGAAGGTGTTTTCCTCTACCTTCAAACTTACATCCCTCAAAGCCCTCACGCCATTTGGATATGTGTAACTAACGTCCTTAAGGTAAATCATAACCCCTCTCCCTCAAAATCCTTTGAACGTATCTGAATACAATTAAAGATAATGTGTGATCCATGAGCAAATCCTGAGGAACAAAGACAACAACCGTTGCAAAGAATACAGCCCAAAACTCATCCATTCTAAATCCAAAGTTTTCGACAACCCTCATACACCAATCAATCCCATCTCCACTTGCCCAAATCCAGAAGACGTAAAAACCAAGTAGATAAATTGGAATGACAGCTAAAATACTGGCAAACCACAGAGTTAAAAGCTCAACGTTACTACCTTCTCTCCAAACCTTCTCCCTCGCGATCCCCATTATTAAGGCTGAAACTGGAAACATCCAAAGGTATCCAGAGGTGTATCCAAAAAGAACCCCCAAACCCCCACCCCTCGCACTCGCTGGAAATCCCAACGCAATCATTGCCAAGTATAGTAGCTGTGGTAAAAATCCATACCTCCCCACTATGAGTCCTGAAAGTATTACAGCGAAGTTTTGGAATGTGTAGGGTATGAAGCCAATGTAAAACTTTATCTGGGAACACAAAGCGGTTAAAATTGAGAGGAAACAGATCAACGTGAATTTGACATACCTGTTAACCATAAATTCAATTAGGTTAACATCTATTTATGATTTGCCATTTAGTGTGTTTCAATGACTGTGTTGATTTAAAAATGCACAATGTTACTACCGACTCAAATTCGATTAAGTTCTTCGTGAATTACATGACATGAAAAATCTTTATAGACTCAACATACAAGGATCTATGATGTTTGCTGATGAAGAGGTTGGAATTGTGACTGGAGAAGCTACGATAAACAGCTTCCAATTCTACGCTCATCCTGATGCAGATCTGAAGTTTGGTGAGTTTGTCGTTGTTGAGGATTCCGATGGAAATTGGGTTGTTGGGACGATTAAGGAGCTAAAAAACGTTAATTGGTTGTTGAATTCTGGAAAAAGCACATATAACTCTCTCCAACTTGATATAGAGGAGTATGGTGAGAGTATAAGTGAAAACGAGGTTACGATAGTGACAGCGAAGATACTGGGTAAGGTTGTTGGCGATAGTTGGATTGAGATGGAACCTCCAAGGACACCTGTCCAAAACGGTAGTAAGGTTTACAAGGCAAGCTCAGAACTACTTAGAGCTATATACCATGGAGGAGATGGATACGTAGAGATTGGAAATCTACTGCTTAGGAGGGATGTCCCGATACGCTTGAATGTTGATGAGCTGGTTTCTAGGCACTTCGCAGTTTTGGCCGTTACTGGAGCTGGGAAGTCAAATGCTGTGGCTGTTTTAGTTGGTGAGATTGTCAACAGGCTTAGAGGGACAGTTGTCATACTCGATCCTCATGGAGATTACGTTAAGCTGAAACTCCCTCAAACTGGAGAAAGATTTGTTAAGAGGATTGAAGCAAAGATAAATCCAAACGAACTCGATAGCTTGGAGCTTGCAGATCTCTTAGGTGTTAGGAAGGATGCACAGATTCAGAGGACATTTTTGGAGAGGGCTTGGGATACCGTTAGACATGAGAATCCAAACGTTGGTGGTAGGGGGATAGTTGTTAAGCTGAAGGAGAAGCTTGAGGATTGGGTTCAGGAGAGGGATAGAAGTTATTGGGATCCATTTGAAGGTAGATACAAGCAGATAGAGGTTTTGGATTCGACAAAGAGAAACTCAATAGTTGGAGTTATCATAAGGATTTCAAGGTTTCTAAGGAACTACGGAAACCTGTTAACCAGTGAAGACCTAACATCTCAAATTGAATGTGGAAAGGTCAACGTAATAGATTTGGGAACCCTTGAGGAGGGACAGATGAAGGTTGTTGTTGGTAAACTTCTGGGTAAGATATTTGAAGTTAGGGTTGATTACGAGAAGGCTAGGAAGATAATTTCGAGGTTGAAGTTGGAGTATAGGGGTGGTAAGGTTGGAGAAAAGATAAGGGAGATTGAGAAGTTTATGAGGGATGTGGAGACTAAAAATCCAGCCTTGGCTGAGCCTATACTCTTGATCGTTGAGGAGGCACACATATTTGCACCTCAGGGTGAGGAATGTGATTCCGTTAGGATACTAAGTAGGATTGCAAGGGAGGGTAGGAAGTTTGGTGTAGGACTTGGAATTGTATCTCAGAGACCAAACAAGCTTAACGAGGATGTTTTGAGTCAGACAAACACTAAGATAATACTCAAGATTGTCAATCCCAAGGATCAAGACTACGTCTTAAAGGCAAGTGAACAGTTGAGTGGTGATTTGCTTAGGGATATTGCTTCCCTTGGTAGGGGTGAGGCAGTGATAGTTGGACAGGCAATATCAATCCCAGCCTTGGTAAAGATACACAACTTCAAGGAGATTGGGGGAGAATACGGTGGGGAGGACATTGGTGTTGTTAGGAGGTGGATGGAGAGGGTTGAGAGAGAGAGGGAGATTGAAAGGGTTGAGAAGTTTTATGAGGAGAAAGGGGTTGAGATAGATTTATGAGGTTTGCACACATTGCCGATGTTCATCTTGGTTATGAGCAGTATAAACTTCCCTATAGATCTGCAGAATTTGCGGAGTCATTTAGGAGGGCTGTTGAGATTGCAGTTGAATCTTGCGACTTCATACTTATCTCTGGAGATCTATTCCACTCCAGCAGACCAACTCCAGAAACCCTCAAGGAAGCTATGGATGTTTTATCGATTCCCAGGGAGAGGAGGATTCCAGTTTTTGCAATAGATGGTAATCACGATAGAACTAGGAGGAAGGTTTCTGTTTATCATCTTCTTGAGAGTCTTGAACTGATAAATCTGATAGGTTTTAGGGATGAGAGAGTTGAAAACAGATGGCTTGTAAGTGAAAGGTTTGATAAGGGTTACATTGTTAAGGGGGTTTTTGGAGATGTTGAGATTCATGGAATGGGTTACATGAGTTCAGTTTGGTTTGAGAAGAAAGACATAAGGAGGATATTCAAGCCCGAATGTGATGCTATACTGATGCTTCATCAGGGAGTTAAGGAGATTGCTGAGAGATTTGGTTCGGACAGCTACGAGCTTAAGATGGAGGACATTCCAAGGGGATATTTATACTATGCAATGGGACACATACACAAGGCTTTTGAGACAAACTACGATATTGGAAAGTTTGTTTACCCTGGTTCTCTTCAACGTTGGGATTTTGGAGATTACGAGGTCAGGTTTTACTGGGATGGATTGAGGTTGAAGACCTTTGGTGGGACTAAGAAGGGGTTTTACATCGTTGAAAATTTTGAACCCAGATTTTTGGAGCTTAACGTCAGACCTTTTGTAGATGTGAAGATAGAGGCTGATGAGAAGACTGTCAAAAAACTTCTCATGGATATTGGGGGTAAGATTTCGAGTGATTCTTTTGTTAGAATCGATTTGAGATGGAGGGAACCTTACGATGTTTCTTCGATTCAGGGAATTGTTAGGGGTAAATACGTTCAAATCAGAACGAGGTTTGAGAGGGTAAAGATGGAGGGGGGTAAAAAGATTAAGCCTGAGGATTTCTTTAATGATGTTGAGCGTAAGGTTATAGAGCTTGCTGGAGAGAAAAATTATAACGCTCAGGATATAATAAACATTTTCGTTCAATCCGATGAGGAGATAGAAACAAAACTGAAAGTCAAGCCTAAGAGTCTTTTGGACTGGGGTGTGAGTTATGAGGATTGAGGAGGTAATCATCGAAAACTTTAGATCACACAAATTAACGAACGTAAAGTTCACAAGGGGTATAAACTTGATAGTTGGTCAGAACGGTTCTGGTAAAAGCTCACTTTTAGATGCGATACTCGTTGGTTTGTATTGGGATAGACCAAGATTGAAGAAGGACGATTTTCAGAGGGTTGGTGGTTCATCTACCAAGATAACTGTTTTCTTTGAGAAGGATGGTGTGAGGTATAGGATTTACAGGGATATAACCAATGGAATTGCAAAGGTGGAGTGCTATGAGAATGGAAGATGGATAACTCTTGACAGTGGTCAGAAGGCAGTTAAAGTTTGGATGGAAAGGTTGATTCCATACGATGTATTTGTAAATGCTGTTTACGTTAGGCAGGGTGAGATAGAGGCAATACTCGAAAGCGATGAGAGTAGAGATAAACTTGTGAGACAGGTTTTGGGTTTGGAGAAGTTTGAAAACGCATACAACAACCTTAGAGAAGTAGTTAGAATTGTTAAGGGAAAAATTGAAAACATCGAAGAATACTTAACCGCTACATCCAACCTCGACGAACTTATATCGAAGATGGAAGGTGAACTGTTCGAAGTTGAGAGGGAAATTGAAAAGCTTGAGGATGAAATTCCAAAAGTTAAAGATCGGCTTGAAGAGGTATCAAAAAATCTAAAACGTTACGATGAGCTTGAGAGTGCCATAAGGGATAGGCAACTTGAAGTGAAAGAGAGGGAGAAGGAGCTTGAAAAACTCAAGGTAAAGCTTGAAAACTTTCGAGAAGGAATTGGAAGGTCTTTGAAAAAGGTGAGAGAACTTGAAGGTTTGGTTAAAGAGCTTAGAGAAGTTGAAAACGATGCAAAACTCTACGAAAAACTCGAAAAACTGAGAAATTCTATTGTTGAGAAGAAAACTAAGATTGAGGGTGAAATACAGATCAATAAGCAGAAGATTGAAAGTATCGAAAATGAAATTGAAGAGTTAAAGGTTAAAGCTCAGGAAGTTGAAGAGCTTAAGAGGAAAAAAGATGAATGCATAGCTAAAATGAATGAACTCAAATCGATTGTCGAGGACTACGAGAATGTTAGAAATTTGAAAAGTCGGTTGATTGAACTAAAAAGGGAGTTAAAGCTTGATGAGAGTGAGATTTTAAGAATTGAGCAAAAAATCGAAGAATCCAAGAGGAGAAAGGAGGAGATACAAAGAAAACTCGTGGAAATTGGAGAAAAAGTGGGGGGAATTGATAGCAGGATGAGGGATTTGAAGAAGGCAATTCAGGAACTAAAGAGGGCTAAAGGCAAATGTCCTGTTTGTGGTTCAACTCTGACGGATGAACACAGGAGTAGGTTGATAAGAGAATATACAAAGGAGCTTAGCGAAGTCGTCAAGACTAAAAAAATGCTTGAAGATGAAGAAAGAAGTTTGAGGGTTGAAATTATTAGAGTAGAAGAAATTCTAAATAGGGAGAGGGATTTAATCAGACAGAGAGAAATTCTCAACCAGATGAGGAAGGTTGAGGATACTCTTAAAGAATACGAAGTTGAGAAGATTGAGAGGGCTTATGAAGAGTTTAAAGATTTGGAGAGGAAAGTTCAAAGTCTTGAAGGTAAGATTTCAACACTTACATCCGACATCAAAAAGCTTGAAAGACTAAAAGTCAAAAAGGCAGAAGTTTTAAAGCGTTTGGAGAATTTGGAAGCTCAGCTTAAGGAAGTTGAATTTGAGTTGGGAAGAGCTGGTTTTTCAAGTATTGAAGAGTTGGAAGATACGATTTTAAAGCTTAAACCTAAATACGAACGTTATCTTGAACTAAAACGAGCTAAAGAAGAGCTTAATCGTGAAAAAGAAAACTTGGAGAATTTGAAAGGGAAAATAAGGATCGTTGAGGGAAAGATTAAAACAGCTGAATATAATCTCAAATCTTTGAAGGTAGAGCTTTTAGAAATGGGGAGGGAATACGATGAGGAGATGCACAGGCGTTTAAAGGAGAAGGAGAGGATTTTAAGTAGGGAGTTGGCTGGAAAGGATGCTAAACTGAAGGAGTTGGAGAGGAGGAGAGATGAACTGAATAGGAGGATTGATGAGTTCAGACGTGAAAAAGAAAAAAGGAGAGCTAAGGAAGGGGAACTTAAGGAATTGAAGAAGGTAGCGGATAGGATTCAAAAGATCAGGGAGAAGGTTAAGAGGTTTAAAGCCATGTTGAGAGAACAAGCCTTGGCTGATGTTGGAGAGATTGCAAGTAAGATATTTGAGGAGCTTACGGAGGAGAAGTATTCTGGTGTTGTTGTGAAGGCTGAGGAGAACAAGGTTAGGTTGGGAGTTGTTTACAACGGTAAGGAGTTTGGATTGGGATTTTTGAGTGGTGGGGAGAGGATTGCCTTAGGATTGGCTTTTCGATTGGCACTATCACTTTATCTGGCTGGAGAGATGAGTCTGCTCATGTTGGATGAACCAACACCCTTCTTGGATGAGGAGAGGAGGAGGAAGCTTGTTGAGATTATGAACAGGTATCTGAGGAAGATACCTCAAGTTATAGTCGTTTCGCATGATGAGGAGCTTAGGGAGTCGGCTGATAGGGTTGTTAGGGTGAGTTTGGAGAACGGTGTTTCGAGGGTGGAAACGTGTATAGGCTGATAGATAGGGAGAGTGTTTTGAGGATAAAGGAAATGCTGAGGAGGGAGTATGAGAAAGTTAAGGGTAAGCTTGAGGATGTTGATTGGAAGCCGTTACCAGAGAGGGTTGAGAGTAAAACTTACGCAATAGATGGTAGTCAGGGAAAGGCTTTGCTTAGTGGTGTTGTAGTTTACACAGTTTCATCCTTTGCGTTTGGAAACGGGCCAAGTTACAGATTGGTTTATACAAATGCAATGCTATACAATCAAGAAATATCAGATCAGATCGTGAGGCTTCAGATGGAGACCCTTGAAAACAAGTTGGGATACATCGTTGGGGGGAACGTTGACTTTGTTTTAATGGATGGAACACTAACGGGATCACTAATAAGACCACCAGTCTATCCTGAAAGTGTTAGAGGTATAGCTACAGTTTGCAGGGCTTTGGGAGAGAGAAGGTTAAAAGATTTTGTCGATGACTTCCTAGGTAGGCTTGAAGAGCATTACGACGAGCTTGAAAACCAGCTTGAGAGAGAAAGGAAAATTTACAATGGAATTCTTGCGGATTTATGCATTGACGAGTATTCACATCATGTAGAGGCTTTGGAGGGTTGCGTTTACAGTGATTTATCCAAGTTCGTTGAAAAGGCTGTTGAGATGGGTTACGATGCGGAGGTTGTTGAAGACATCTTAAGGGTTGTGTTCAGGGAGGAAAAACTGAGCAAGGAGGATGCAAGAAACACAATTCACGTGATTTTGAGCTACTTGGAATACCTCTACTCCCTCGAAAGGTTACTTGATAGGGATGTTGTCTATGTAGCCAAGAGCTTTTACAGCAGAAAGATTACTAGGGATGTGGGTTTGGATATAGTTGATTCGTCATTTTTGGATGCATATTTGAGGGAAGTTTTTGGAGAGGAGACAACAGGTTACATCTCAACGACTTTCAAAGTGAGGCATGAGATTCCAAGGGTTTTGAAGGATTTCTTTCCAAACGTATTTGAGACAATTAAAAGAGGGATTTCCGTTGCTTACGTTAGGGCTATGAAGGGTGGAAACATCTATATGGTTCAAAGTAATCGCAGAGTTGATGACATGATTGGAATGTTACTCTGGCATGAAAGCAACGGCTACTTTAGACCACTTCAAAAGTCTCATGAAGGAGTTAAAATTGAGAAAAAGAGATTTGACATGGAGTTAGCAGTTTTAATTAACATGCTGAGGAAGGACTTTCCAGAGGTGAGGGTTTTTACGAAATACGGTAGAAGTCCGTTGGATTGAGTCTGAGATAACTCATTTGTAAAGTCATATTTGTCTCCTTGTTTTACCAACCAGCCAATCGACTACAATCCTCCTCTCTAAATTTACGAGAAACTCATAAATTTTATCTCGATTGCTATACTTTTCACAAAATCTTATAAACGCTGGAACCCAGTAATCAAACGGTAGGTAGTCTCTCATTAAAGACATTAGATTTTTGAAGTGAATGTCCTTTTCGTCTTGTAATGTTTGACTTAAGCTACCATTTAGAACTTTTTCCCTGTAAATATTGGCTATCTTGTTTAGATAGTCGATAAATGCTTTTCCTTTAAATACTTTCTCTTCAAACTCTTCAAAAATGGTCTTTCTTGCCTTTTCTTTTAACTTTATGTCTCTTATATAACTTATTAGTCTCTCCAAATTATCCACTCCAAGTTGCTCTGTTGAAAATTAAGTGTAGGTGAGGTAAGTAAGGTGAGGAGGGATAAAGGATCTCCAGATGTTGTAAGCTATAAGTATAAGATGGGACTCAACGAATTTAGAGTAAGGAGAACGAGATTTAATGCGATCACCGAATCTACGTTTGATGATGGAGAAGACAGTTTCAACCATCCACCTCTTACCGTACAAACCGACGATACGGCAGAATAGCCATCTAAGGAAGAGGTTAATTCTATCTTCAGACTTATAACAACCACCCCTTCTAATGGGTTTAAAGATTGCTATCTCCTCGTTACCCTTACAATCGTAACCCGAATCTGCCAATAAGACTTCACACGATGGTATTTTTCCTTTGTCAAACATCTCCCTCAAGACTACACCGTCATTTCCCGGTCCCATTCTTACATCTTCAGACAAAATCGTCTGAGATTCCACGTCAACAACTACAGTCATCTTAGTCCAACTCTTTCTCTTCTTCCTTATCTTAGCATAGTAATAACTTGCATTGTCTTCCCTTAAACCTGTAGAATCTATTGCTAAGATTTCTAACTCCACATCCAGTAGTTTGGAACTCTCTTCCAACAATCTCCTTAAATCTTCTTCTCTCAGTCTTTTCACAGCTTTGCATATCGTTGAATAGTGAGGAACCTCCTCTAAATTTAATGCAGACCTAAGAACTTCACTCACCAAAAACTCTTCTTCCAAATCTCTGTAAGTCAAGTCGTAAATTATCCCATATAAAAACATTGCAATCAGTTGTCTGATTTCTTCGGTCCTCTCTTACTACTGTATTTTGGCAGAACTTTCTTGCATATTTCATAACACTTCCTCGCTACTATTTCCTTCCTCTTACTTTCATAACCTCACTGTGTCATTCACTACCATATCTCTTTTTCAACAGAGCAACTCCAAGTGAATTTTCAATGTTTTCCCAAATTTCACAGTATCTCTTTTTCTCTATACTACTTGTTATGGCTCCTAAATTTATGGTTTTTAGCATATCTGCGTTGGTTAGTAGAGTTCCTCTCGAAT
>Ga0190367_1000846_pt1 | contig 19971 bp, 17 predicted proteins | sample 4872181011_MG_FD_171838 | JGI IMG/M metagenome (GOLD analysis project Ga0190367, IMG submission 171838) | Hydrothermal vent microbial mat bacterial communities from Southern Trench, Guaymas Basin, Mexico - 4872-18-10-11_MG | ecosystem: Environmental > Aquatic > Marine > Hydrothermal vents >...
AATCATTATAGACCCACACGGTGAGTACTCAAGCTTAAAAATAGCCGCCGAAAAAGCTAGTCGCGATGTTACCCCGAGAAGCTATGCTGAACACGTTGTTGAATACGCTGACTTAAGCTTAAACCCCTCAGCAGACCTCGACATAGCATTTTTAGCTAATGCTAAGCCCGAAGACATCGTATCTCAAGGACAGTGTACAGTCGTTAACTTAAGAGGCCTTTCGCTTGAAAAGCAAAAGGACATCGTAGCTGACGTAATGAGTAAGCTCCTCGAAGCGGCTTTCTCTAAAAAGATCCCCCCATTCTTCTTAGCACTTGATGAAGCGCATTTATTTGCAGGTCGAGATAGGTCTACGACATCGTCTATAGCGAGGAGATTTTCGCAAGAAGGTAGAAAGTTTGGCGCCAACGTTATAGTCATGACGCAGAGGCCACAGCTACTTGACATGACGGTTAGAAGCCTTTCAGGGACGTGGATAATACACCGCTTAACAGACCCCAACGACGTTAAGATAGCTATTGAAAGCGGCGGGCTCTCAAAGGAGTGGGAACACGACATAAACTGGCTTGAAAGCGGAGAAGCTGTGGTGACAGGAGAAGTTGTTGAAAAGCTGCCCATAGTCATCAAGGTAAGAGAGCGTGAAACTAAGCATGGTGCTCCAAGCATAAGCCCACTTCAAGCTGTGAAGAAGACTAGAGGGTCTAGGGCTAGGAAAAAAGTGCTCACTCAGATTGCTAAGCCTAAGCTTGAGGAAGAAATACCACAAGTAGCTGAAAATCTCCCACAAGCCTACATAGCCCCTATCTTAGAGCCTAAGCTTGAGCTATCAGACTTTGCTGAAAAACGCGGAGTTAAAGTCACAGTCTTAAAGAAAACGCTAGTCTACGTGCCAATACTGGTAGCTGAGGCAAATGTCGAAGTCTCCAGGAAGAAGCCTGAAGTAAGCTACTCGGAAATCGTTAGGAAAGCCTTGGTCGCTGACGACAAGGTAGGTAAAGTAGATTGGCGTAAGCAAAGCTTTTCACTGGGGCTTTCAGCAGAAGACCTCCTTAACCAGCCATTGCTAGATGCTCCTAGAGAACATGGAGAACATCTAAAAACGTGTCCTCAGCTTAAGAGCAAAAGCGATGTCGAGAGCTTGATGAAGAGCTTCATCGCGTATGCCACCTCTAAAGCCACGAAGAGGATATACTACCACCCGATCTTAAGAGTTCAAGTTGCTGGAAGCTTAGAGGAGTTCAAGGAAGCTGTTAGAGGCGAAATTGACAAGCTAAGAAGGGAGCGCCTCCTGGGAATAGATGCCCATTATAAGAAGATGGTGAGCGACTACGAAGCTAAGATTGAGGAGCTTAGGGAAGAGCGTAAGAAGCTTGAGAGGATAGTCAAAGAGGTCGAGAAGGAAAAGCACTCTCTTGAAAAGCAGCGCGATAAAGCTCGAAAAGAAGGAAGGTCTACACTAAAGCTTTCAAAGCAAATAGAGGTTAGAGACGAGAGGTTATCGAGGCTTTCAAAGAGGCTTAAGGAGATAGAGCTTGAAGTTAAAAACTACGCTAACGCAATTAAGAAGCTTGAAGCTGAAAAGCTTGAGGAATTAAGAAAAGCTGAAAAAGAGCTTGATGAAATGCTAGCGCTTGCCCCAAAGAGCGTCGTCGTCCAGCCTAAGCCGAGCGAAGTCGAGCTCCTTTCAATGCAACTCATATGGACACCAGCATATAGAGCTGAAGTCAAGGTCTCAAAGGAAGGTGTCGAGAACGTTATTGAAGTGTACTGGAACGCGATCAATGGGAGAGGGTGCTTCGGCTACTGTACTGCTTGCAATGCTCCAATAGAAGCCGTCCACGAGGGATGGCTATGTGACATATGCCTAAAGCCATCATGCGAGCTACACGTGCAGCGCTGCGAGGAATGTGGCAAGCTCGTATGCTCCGAGCACGCTTGGACATGTAACTCATGTGGCAAAACCCTCTGTAGCGAAGAGGAGCGCTTCACATGCAACATATGTGGAGCAAACTTATGTAAAAACTGTGTAAAACGCTGCGTAGTATGCGGAGAAGAGGCAAGCTACTGTTCAGCTCACGTGGTTAAATGTAGCTTCTGCGGCCTACAGTACTGCAAAATACACTACGACGACCACTTAACTATGTGTACGAGGTGTAAAGCTGGGACGTGCGCTGTAGCCGCCGTTAAGTGTTCGATATGTAAAGAGGAGTTTTGTGAAAACTGCGTGGTTAAGTGTAAGGTTTGTAAGGAAATGGTTTGCTTAGACGACGCCTGGATGTGCTATAGCTGCAGACAATACCTCTGCATCAACGAGAAGAGGCATCAATGCTACATATGCGGCTTAAGCATATGTGACGACTGCGTAAAATACTGCGCATCATGTGGAGGCGCGGTTTGCAGCGAGCATATAACCAAGTGTCCAAACTGTGGAGCGCAAGTCTGCGTAAACTGCTTAGTCACTAAGAAGAAGATGGGGATATTCAAGAAAGTCGGCTGTAAACTCTGCATGACAGATTAGCTTCGCCTAAACTTCTTCAAAAGCTTAGATAACATACCCTCCTCCTTAACCCCTTCAATCCTCTTAACGACTTTTTCAAAGTCTATGGTTCTACTAGGCTTTTCAGGCAGTATGCCTTCAGGCCTATACATGAGTATTAGGATGAGCAAAATGCCTAGAAATACATAGCTTAAGTAGTTTACGTCAAATGGCACAGCTAAATAATGTTTATACTGTGCTATCAGCCTATCCATGGTGACGTAAGCTAAAGCTCCGAGAGCAGCTCCAGCGTTATTACCAGCTCCTCCTACAATTACCATAACCCACACCAAGAAAGTCCTGATGGGCACGTAGTCATCAGCATGCACTGCTCCGGTGTAGAACGCATATAGTGCTCCTGCTAAGCCCGCTATAGCTGAGCCTATGACTAAGGAGGTCATCCTAGCTTTAACGACATCCTTGCCCATTGCCGCCGCAGCTATCTCGCTATCTCTAACAGCTCTTATCATCCTGCCAAAAGGAGACCTAGCTAGCTTCTCGACGAAAACCCAAACTAAGATAGCTGCTGACAACATCAACGCTATCTGGGCAAGCTCTTGTGCTCTAATGCCCATCCACGCAAATGGGTTAGGTATGGTTACGCCGAGAGTCCCGCATATTAAAGGTTCGTAGTTCCTAGCGATAATTCTCAGCAACTCACCAGCAGCTAACAGCGTTATGCCAAGGTAGTCTTCTCTAAGCCTAATAGCTGGGTACGAGGCTACATAGCCTAGCAGCGCCCCGACGACGATGCTTAGTAAAATTATGAACACGAAAACCCCTATCGCCACTCCCGGGTTTTGAGCAAAGTACTTGGAGACCGCTATGGCAACTTTGACGTTTTCGATGCTGTAGTTTATTTCAGCTAGGTTTATCCCAGCCCATGGAGCTACAAGCCTAGCAGTAACACTCCCAGCGACAAACGCTCCTCCAGCGAAGAAGAGCACCTTGCCGAAGTTAGGCAACCCAGTATAGCCGTACTCTAGGTTTAAGCTTACGGAAAGCATTAAGTAGACGGCGAAGAGAGCTGTAAAGTCTAGTAAAAACCTAATGGGGTCTGCTATCACTTAGAAACACCTCCCTTAACTAAGTGAAGCTTGGCAGCAACTGCACGCCAGTTAACAGCTGTTAAGCCTCTGGGAGCAATCAGTAAAGTTACTACGATGATCGTGAAGGAAATTGCCGGCTTATATGCGGTTGACAAGTTGATTGGAGGTAGGGAAAGCAGGTAGATGCCAACTACTTCAGCAAAGCCCACAATATAGCCTCCCAACACAGCGCCATATATGCTGGAGAAACCTCCCAAGATTGTGGCGGCGAAAACCCTCAGTAGGAAAGCCCATCCTGTCTCAGGATCACAGGGTAACTTAATCGGAAGAATAGCCCCTGCAATACCAGCTAGTCCACCTGCTAAGAACCATGAAACTGCGTAAACTAATCCAACGTTAATTCCGAGAGTGCTAGCCAAGCCAGGGTTTTCAATAGCTGCCCTCATGGCTACGCCAAACTTCGTTCTCGTCAACAATAAGTGAAGCGTTAGCACAAGCCCAATGACCAATGCCGTAGAAGCTATTAAAAGCCCCGACAACTTCACGTTAGCTAAGCTTATCCAAAAAGTCTCCCTTATGATAAACCCTCTAAAGAAGACGTTTGGCGGCGTGGCTCTCGTCATCACGTCAGCATATATATGCATGCAGCTTCTAAGCATAATCTCGATAGCTATTGAAGCTATCATAAGCCCGACAATGGAGGTCCCCCTCTTAGACAATGGCCTAAAGACAGTTAGGTAAAGAGCTAGTGCTAAGCTGCCGGATGCTAGGAAAGCTGCTGGCAAGGTCATATATGGGCTAATCGACATAAGCCTATACATGGTGTAAGTCGTGTATATGCCGAAGGTTACGAAATCCCCGTGAGCAAAGTTAGGTATCTTTAAGGTCATGTAAGTTAGCGTGAGGCCGATAGACATCAGTACTAATAGGTTGCTGAAGACTACGGCGTCAAGCAGTATGTCAATCCTGATCATCGCTTAAATTCTCCTTTTAAACCGATAGCTCATATGTACTCTTAAAAAGCAGAATAGGCTATATATTTCAGTTTTGCACAAAGTAAAGTTTCAGGTGTAATTCTATGGCAGCTACCCAGAAGTCCACACTATTTATCGTAGTCGCCTTAATCATAGGCTTAGTCATAGGCGCAGCTGCTGGCTATGCCGCTGCTCCAGCTAAGGAAGTAGTAAAGGAAGTTCAGGTGCCCGTCTACTCGCCTCTAGGCACATTACCAAGTGAGGTTAAGTTAGGAGCGCTACTGCCTCTAACTGGAGCCTTATCATCATATGGCGAGAACGGCAAATACGCGCTGTTAATGGCTCAAGACGACATTAACGAATATGTCCAGGAGGTTTTAGGCTTAAACCTGACTTTCACCTTTGTTATTGAAGACACGCAGACTTCACCTGATGGCGCCTTAAACGCCATTAAAACCTTAGCAGCGCAAGGCATCAAGGCTGTTGTAGGACCATATGCCAGCGGAGAAGCATCCAAAGTACTAAGCTATGCTGAAACCAATAAGATTGTCGTACTAAGCCCATCTTCAACAGCGCCATCGCTAGCCATACCCGATGACATGTTGTTCAGAACCGTTCCAACAGACCTAGCTCAAGGAGATGCTATTGCCAAGATCTTGTGGAACAAAGGGGTTAGAAAGGCAGTAATCATGTACAGAAACGACGATTGGGGTGTTGGCTTAAACAACGTAATTTCAGAGAAGTTTACAGAATTGGGTGGTGAAGTAGAGTCAATACCATATGACCCATACGCTGAAGAGTATTCTGCTGATGTAGCTACCTTAGTAGATAAGGTTAATGCCTTTGGCACTGGAGAAGACGTGGGCGTTGTCCTAGTATCGTTTGAAGACGACGGCATCGACATATTGACATTAGCTAAGGAGCAAGACGTGTTAATGAGCGTTAAGTGGTTTGGTACTGACGGCATTGCCTATTCGTCTAAAATTGCCTCAGCTGTAGGAGACGTATGTGAGCAAGTAGGTCTCGTAGCTACAATCTACTCTCCAGCTAAGTCCGTTAAAAAGGAGCAGTTTATGGAGAAGTATGAAGCAGAATACGGCATGTCGCCACACCCATACAGCATGAACCTCTACGACTCGGCATGGATTTTAGCTCTATCAGTCTTAGAAGCTAGGACATACGATGGCGAGGTCATAGCCAAGGTGTTACCGAAGGTTGCTGACAACTACTTCGGCGTAAGCGGCTGGACAAAGCTAAATGAAGCTGGAGACAGGGCATACGGAGACTACGCTATAACAGCTGTCAAGCTAATCAACGGCACCTACACGTGGGTCGACGTAGGCTCATACTCAGCAGCTACAGGCGCTGTTACGTGGTTTGCCGAATAACCATGGGGATATGCTTAAATACTCCCATTTCTCCATTTTTTGTGTATTGAAGCTATGGCAACCGCGTTAGAGACTGACAAAGTCTGCAAGTCGTTTGGAGGTGTAGTAGCTTTAGACGAAGCTAGCATAGCAGTGGATACTAGCTCAGTCACCATGATAATAGGTCCCAACGGCTCAGGCAAAACTACGCTAATCAACGTGATCTCAGGATACTATAAGCCAGATAGAGGCAGAGTTATGTTTAACGGCAACGACATAACTAGTTGGCCGCCACATAAAATCTACCGAGCGGGTATAGTCAGGACCTTTCAGATACCAGCTCTCTTCCAAAAGCTAACGGTACTTGAAAACCTCTTAGTATCAGCCAGGTCACATCCAGGTGAAAACCCTGTTAACGCGCTTTTCAAGATAAAGTGGGTTAAGAAAGAGGAAGAGCTTGTAGATAAGGCTTTCAAGCTCCTTGAGCTATTAAACCTCTCACACCTATGGAATCAGCCTGTAAGCAAGCTAAGTGGCGGGCAAATGAAACTTGTTGAGTTAGGCAGAGCTTTGATGAGCGACCCTAAAGTCATCTTATTAGATGAGCCGATAGCTGGTATCAACCCGAGGTTGGCACACGAGATTTTCGAGCATATACTTAACTTGAGGAAGGAACTTAATACCACGTTCTTAGTTGTAGAACACAGACTTGACGTGGCGCTAAGATACGTAGACAAGGTATACGCTATGCATAGAGGGAGGATTATAGTCGAAGGAGGTCCAAACGAAGTGGTTAGTCATCCGAAAGTCATTGAATCCTATTTAGGTGGTTAACGCTCCTTGACCTTCTTAAAAATAGAGAAGCTCAACGCTGGATATGGAAGGTTGCATGTTCTGTATGACGTAGACTTAGAAGTTAGTTCAAGGGAGATCGTAGCTATAGTGGGACCCAATGGCTCAGGTAAATCCACGTTGTTGAAGTCGATTTTCGGCTTAGCGACGGTTTACAGCGGGTCAATAAGGTTTAACGGAGTAGAGCTTTCTAAGCTTAAGCCACACGAGATAGCTAAGCTAGGCATAGCGTATTTACCTCAAGTTGAAAACGTATTCGCAAATCTAACTGTGGCTGAAAATCTTAAGCTAGCATGTTACACCATGAGCAAAAGCGAGGCGGAAAACAAGGTAGAAGAGGCGCTATCGCTGTTCCCAGTGCTTAAAGAGTACATGAACAGAAAAGCCTACACGCTAAGTGGCGGCGAAAGACAGATGTTAGCTATGGCGATGGCGTTAGCTAGAAAGCCTAAGATGATGATGTTTGACGAGCCGACAGCTAACATGGCTCCAAAGCTTGCTTCTGTGATGTTAAATAAGATCATAGAGCTTAGGGATACATACGACATAACAATCCTGTTAGTTGAGCAAAACGCAAAGAAAGCATTGGAGGTAAGCGACAGCAGCTGCCTACTCGTAGCGGGCAAAGTAGTGTTTAGAGGGGGGTCAAAGGAGCTGTTAAGTCGCCCAGATTTAAGCAGCATGTACTTAGGCGTTACAATGGCAGCTTAGCGTACAAGGGATAGGCTTATAAGAGTTTCATAGCTTATTAAGCCATAGCCTTAAGGTGTTATACTCTTGAGCGACGTAGAGCTAGAGCTTATCAAGCTCAAAAAACTACGAGAACTACAGAGAAAGCTAGCTGAAGTAAAGAAAGAGGAGCAGCCAATTGAGAGAGAGGAAGATCCCATAGAGTTTTTAAAGACTAAGTTGACGGGTAGAGGGCCGGAAATACTTGAAACTGCGCTAAGCCAATACCCAGCTGAAACTAGGAAAGTAGCCGAATACTTGATGAAGCTTTACAAGCTCGGGCAACTTAAAGAGCCAATAGACGACGTATCCTTCTACAACTTCCTAAGAAGGATAGGCTTGCCGATAAGGCTTGAGACTAGGATATTCTACTTAGATAAGGGAGAGGTTAAGCCGATAAGCGAGAAGTTTAAGGCTAAGGAAGATTAGTCGACACTGTAATTATAGAAGAGGCTCCATCTTAGAGCTAGAGGACTTATTGCTTTTCGTGATCCTTCTTTGCTTTTCTGGCAGAAGAACTTCCTTTTTGCTGGGCTAATTGCCGATATTTCCAGCCACGAATTAGCATAGACCGCTAGGCAAAGGAGCTTTCGCAAACCCTTAGGTACTCTTTGCTTTTACGAAGTGTTTGACTAGCAGCTTTCTTCAACATTACATCTGTGCTGACGTTGTGAAGAGTTTTGCAACAGTGCTCTATACCTTCTATGAACTTCTTAACTTCAAGCGTTTTTCCCATCTTCATGTACGGCTGAATCTTAGTATAGTAGACAAGGGCTTCTATGAGCAAGCTGTCCGCGCGATTATACGTCTTAGGCTTCCTCCTAAACACCTTAAGATATGCCGGCTTTAACAATAGCTTAGCTCTATCACCTAAATCCTCAACTACACTTAACAGCGTAGCTTCTACTACAGCATCCACCCCTCTAAGCCTTGGGGCATCGACGACCTTGGACTTGGCGAAGCTCCTCCTGGAAAAACTCTTCATAACGGCTTTGTAGAATAACAATGAGCTATGCGTTATGTTAATGGTGCAGTTTTTAGAGCTCACCAAGTTCGCGTATGTACGCGTATCTCTATACGGCTGAATTAGAAGGTTTTCTCCACTTAGCAATATGCCCATTGGAGCAGCCGTCAGCCCCGCTGGTCCCTGCGAGACGACTATTGTCTCGCTATACGTGTGTTCCGAAAAGCCAAGCGAAGCTAGTTCTTTAGCCCAGTTTTCCATGAAGACACCTCTTTAACCCTAAGGCGTTCAAGGTCCTCAACGCAGTGCTTAACACGTGAACTAAGCTTGTGGATTCGCGTCCCCTGACGTTTATCGGCCTTAAAATCGCTTTTCTCAAGGATTCAAGCTCAAGCGTATCTACGCGTAGCAAGCTCCTAGCTTTACCTATCTCGAAACTCAGATGAGCATCGCTCCCAGCCAGCATAGGCTTAGAAAGCTTATCAGCAAGTTCAAGCGCCATGATGTTTTGCTTTCTGCTGCTCCTAGCATTTAAAACCTCTATAGCATCTACATGTTTAGCCATTTCCTCAACCATGCTGTGCCCTCTAAAGGGATGCGGTAATACAACAATACCTCCCCGTGACTTAACCTCGTCCAAGACCTCGTAAAAAGACCTCCTACCAACCTCCTCCTCAACGAATAAGGCTATCACATCCCCTAAGTCGGTTTTAACTTCAACTCCAGGTATTACCAATACTTCGCAATGGCTGCTTTTCGAAACTCTTAAAGCTTCAACTCCTCCCTTGACGGTATCGTGGTCCGTTACAGCTACAACCCTTAAGCCTTTGAGCTTAGCTTTCTTCAAGATAGTCTTAGGGTTACATAAAGCATCTTTCGACCAGTAGCTGTGAATATGCAAGTCCGCTTCAATAAGCTCCATTAAACTCTCCTATGCCAAGCTAATGCTGCAAAAAATCTTAAATTACTGCCGACGGAAATAGCTTGTCTTTGAAAAGCTGGCGTTGGAGAGATAGCCTTTGAAAAGACTGGCGATCTCCACGCTCCTAACACTCATTTTCCTCACGTCATGTGCCCTAGCTCAGCAAGCTGTCCACGTCTATTTTGAGCCCAGCAGCTTAGAGGTTAAGCCAGAAGAAGCTTTTACGGTAGAGGTGCGTATAGACCCCGGCGACGCGGGAGTTAGCGCAGCTGAACTCCACGTGAGCTATCCATCAAACGCCCTCTCGTTGCTAAACGTATCATTAGGGGAGTTTTTCGGTTCTGAGCCTTTGACAGCCTTAAGCGAATACGATGGCGGCGTAGTTAAATACGCCATAGCTAGAGTTGGCTCAACACCAAAGCCTACTCCGCCTGGAACCGTCTTAACACTTAACTTCCAAGTTAAACAACAAGCACCTCCCGGAAACTACGTCATTGAGTTCACTAAAGTCGACTTAGTCGATGAGTCGTTTAATAGGATAACTTCGTTTACTGTCGATAACTTCACGTTAACAATAGCCCAAGTAGTAGTCGTCGCTGAGGTCAAGATAAAGGTCTTAGACAAACAAACTAACCAGCCAATAGCTGGCGCGCTAGTCACCGTTAACGGAGTTCAAGGAGTCACAGATGAACAAGGCGTTTATCAAACAAGCTTGCAGCCTGGACAATACTCTATTCAGGTGTCAAAAAGTGGATATCAAGCGTTTTCAAAGACCATTACCGTCCAGGAAGGCGTCTTAAACGAGGTTATCATAAACCTTGAGCCAGTCCAAAAACCTCCTTCACAGCCTCCTAAGAAAGGATGCTTAATTGCGACAGCAGCCTTTGGCAGTGAGCTAGCCCCTCAAGTTCAATTTCTAAGAAGCTTTAGGGATAACGAAGTCCTCTCAACGACATCTGGAAAAACATTTTTAACAGTCTTTAACTCTTGGTATTACTCTTGGAGCCCATACGTAGCTGAGCTTGAAAGACAAAATGCTATCTTCAAACAAGCTGTTAAGTACTTTCTATACCCGCTGATAGCTGAGCTGATGATCTGTGAAAAAGCTTACATGACGTTAGCTAGCTTGAATAAGGAGCTCGCGATCGTCGCTGCTGGGGTCATTGCAAGCTTCTTAATAGGCTTAACGTACTTTACGCCACTTACGCTTTTAACGAGGATGTTGTTTAAGAAGCTTTATGCCACAAGGCTCTTAAAGCTTTCAGCAGCTTTTCTCGCGTCATCGCTGGCTTTCCACTACCTTATGTTAACGTTCATGCCTGAGCTTACGCTTATAACATCTCCAGCAATCGTCTTATCTACCATAGCTTTAGCATCTCTCACGCTCCTCACCATCTACGAAGGGGTTGTCGGAGTCAACACGTAATGTCTGTTGAAGATAAGCTTAAGGAAATCCAAAGCTTTTCAAGCGAGCTGGGCTTAGATCTTAAAAAGCCTGAGGACCGGTTTAAGTGGTTTCTAGCGTCTCTCCTCTTCGCTAAGAGGATTTCAGCTGAGATTGCTAAGAGGACGTTTAAGCTCTTTGTTAAAGAAGGCTTGTCCTCTCCCAAAGCTCTGCTTGAAGCTGGCTGGGATAAGCTTGTGGAGATCTTAGACGCTGGCGGCTACGTGAGATACGATTTTTCAACAGCTTCCACAATACTTGAAAACGCTGAAAAGCTGCTGAAAGAGTATGGTGGGGACATCGACGCACTACACGATAGGGCATTGAGTTCAGAGGACTTGGAGAAGAAGTTAATGAAGTTTAAAGGCTTTGGACCAACAGCTGTTAACATCTTTTTGCGTGAGCTTCGAGGAATATGGAGTAAGGCTAAGCCTAAACTTTCTGAACACGCCCTAAAGGTAGCTGAGAAGCTTAACTTAGACATCAAGCAAGCTGAGCGATACGAACCCCAGCTCGTCAAGCTCTACCTAGAGTGTTGTAAGAAATCCAAATGTGATGTATGCCCAGTTAAGAGCTTTTGCTCATCTCCAATAAGAGTAGCTTAATAAGCTATTGTGGAGAACGTAGGCTTACACGCTTAGTTATAGAGGGAAAAACTGTTGAAGATATTGATAGTTACTGGGCAGCTCGCTAAAGATATAGTATTAAGTCAAGCGAGCAAAGCATCTAAGGAAACTGGCCATCAAGTAGATGTCTTAGTATTGCCTATTCAAGTAGCTGCCTTAACGACGACAAGCTATATAGCTAAAGCGTTAAGTAGCATGAGCGTGAAAGAGCGTGGCTACGACTTAATAATGATACCCGGCTTAGCTATAGGCTCTGCAGACGAGATTACCAATGCCTTAGAAGTCAAGGCTGTTAAAGGACCTAAACAAGCTGCTGACATATACGATGTGCTCACACAAGCTGATTTCTCCAAGCTTAAGCCTGATAAGCCAGCAGATGAAGTCTTAGCAGCAGATAAGCTTGAAAAAGCCAAGAAAACTCTCCAAGAGCTTGAAGACGCTTTAATAAAGTCAGGCAAGTTTTACCAAGTTGGAAAGCTAAGGGTGCCTTTGGAGCCGCCGCCTATAAGGGTTATTTCAGAGCTACCTGAGGCACACGCATGGAGTAAAGAGGATCTTCTGCAGGAAGCGTTGAGGTTGATTAGCTCGGGGGCTGACGCACTTAGCATAGGCTTTGAAGCTGGAAACCCGAGGCCGGACATAGTCCACGACGTCGTCAAGTTTCTAAGAGAGCATGTGGATGTGCCGTTGGCTATAGACTCCGTGATACCAAGCGAGATCAAGTCTGGCGTTGAAGCGGGCGCAGACATAGTCCTAAGCATTGACTTAAGCAACTTAGAGAAGGTGTATAGGCAAGTGAGGGATAAACTTTGTATAACGATACCAGCTGATGTTTCAAAAGGCTTTGTGCCCTCGTCCCCCGAAGACAGGGTTAAGTTGCTAAGTTCTATAATCGATAGAGCTAAGGAGCTTGGCATTGAAAAGCTCATGGCAGACCCCATACTCGATGCTGCGATAAACCCCGGTTTTACGAAATCTCTCAGCGCCTTCTACATGTTTCGCTTGTCTAGAAGAGATGTGCCCTTATTCATGGGCGTAGGAAATGTAGTGGAGCTTCTTGATGCTGATAGCGTCGGCATGAATGCTCTCTTGGCAATGGCTGCTTTAGAAGTTGGAGCTACCATGTTGTTAACTGTTGAGAAAAGCAATAAGGCTAAGGGGTCCACGCTCGAGTGCTCCTTAGCAGCTAAAATGGCTTCCATAGCCTACGTTAGGAAAATACCTCCTAAAGCTCTGGGCATTGACCTCTTAATGCTAAAGGAGAAGAAGCTTTATGAGGTACCAATAGCAGTAAACAACGCTGAGATCTTACAAGCTGACGAGGCTCCACGTCGAGAACATGCAGATCCGCAAGGTTCACTTAAGATATCAGTAAACCACAAAAAAGGTGTTATCGAAGCTTACTACATAGGTAGGTTGGGAGCGAAGCTAATTGAAGGCAAAACAGCTAAAGCTGTGTTAGATAAGGTGTTGAGCCTAGGTCTTGTGTCAACAATTGGCCATGCGGCTTATCTCGGGAGAGAGCTGGAGAAAGCTGAGATAGCGCTTAAGCTTAGGCGATCGTATTTGCAAGAGGAAAACTTGTTTCAAGACAAGGTCAAATTACTCAAAGAATTGTCTACTTCATGATGAGCTTCTAGGCAATGTTTATCTACTTCCACGCCTCCAGCTTTATCTCTCTGATAAAAGGGAGGCTTCGTTTTGCAAAGATCATCTCAAGCCTCTCTAAAAGCCACATTGATAACTGGTAGGACATTAGATCAAGGCAGGACGTTGGAGATCGGAAAGTTCAGCAAGGAGTATATGAGCAAGGTAGCTATCATTGAGCTATCTAAACAGGACATGGAGAAGCTCGGAATATCATCTGGATCAGCTGTTAAAGTCTCTTCAGCGTACGGGCAGGTAGTTGTTAAAGCTGTCGAATCAGCTTTCACGCCACAAGGTATGGCCTTTATACCCATGGGCCCTTGGGCAAATGCCATAGTGAGCCCGAATACGCAGGGTTCTGGAATGCCGACGTTGAAGGGCATCGAAGTAACCATAGAGAAATCGGAAGACCATGTTTTGTCTCTTGCGGATTTCCTCCACAGCTACTATGGGAAAAAGCCATTTGTCGATGAGGTTTTGAGCGAAAGTCAGCACAACAGCAGTGAGCAGGGCACAACTACGCATAAGTGTGTGGTCTGCCCATTTTGTGGATGCCTATGCGACGACCTGGAAGTTACTGTAGGCTCTGGCAGGATCGTAAGCATAAGGTATGGCTGTGCGATAGCAGAGGCGAAGTTTGTTAAACATGAGGAGTTTAGGCTCACAAAGCCTTTCATTAGAAGAGGCGAAAAGCCTGTCTTTGTGAGCGTTGATGAGGCTATCGAAGAAGCTGCAAGGATCTTGGTTAACGCTAAGTATCCACTGCTCTACGGATGGAGTAGCACATCGGTTGAAGCTATGAGGCTAGGCATTGAGCTAACCGAGCTTTTGGGAGGGCTGATAGACTTAACAACAGTCACCTGCCACGGCCCCTCTATCGAAGCTTTGCAGGAAATAGGCTTAGTCTCAGCTACCCTAGGTCAGATAAAGAATAGAGCCGACGTAGTTGTCTACTGGGGAAGTAATCCTGCTCAAGCTCACATAAGGCACATGCAACGCTATACAGTCTTATCAAAAGGGGTTTATCGCAAAACTAGGAAGGACAGGAAGCTCATAGTTGTTGATTGCCGACCAACGCATACGGCTAAGATGGCTGACCTGTTCATACAAGTTGAGCCAAACAAGGATTATGAGCTTCTCACAGCTTTGAGGATGATAGTTAACGGCTACGACATAGACTGTGATGTGGTAGCTGGGGTGCCTAAGGAGAAGGTTTACCAGCTCGCTAATACGCTCATGGACGCTAAGTTCGGGGTAATATACTTCGGCATGGGCTTGACGATGACTCAGGGTAAGAGCAGAAACATTGAGGAGGCGATAAAGCTCGTTCAAGATTTGAATAAGTGGACGAAGTTTGTAATAACGCCGATGAGAGGGCATTTCAACGTGACAGGGGCTGGTGAGGCACTTACCTGGATCACAGGTTTCCCATTCTCAGTAGACTTTAGAAGAGGTTTTCCAAGGCATAGCCCTGGCTTAACGTCAGCTACGGATGCTTTAGCAAAAGGCTTCGTAGACGCAGCCTTAATCATAGCCTCAGACCCAGTAGCGCATTTCCCACAACAAGCTGTAAGACACTTAGCCAAGATTCCGCTCATAGTGATAGATCCCAAGCTCAGCGCGACAGCGTCATTAGCAGATGTGTTCATACCAGCAGCTGCCGTTGGCGTAGAGCAGGAAGGCACCGCCTATAGAATGGATCACGTGCCCCTAAGGCTTAAGAAACTCATTGACCCACCTCAAGGAGTATTGTCTGATGAGGAGATACTCGAGCGCCTGCTAGCTAAGGTTAAGAAGTTCAAAGGTGTGTCAGCGGGGGTGAAGGATCTTGAGTGAGCTATTGATTAAAAACGGTTACGTCTACGACCCTATCAACAACATTAACGGCGAGGTAATGGACATAGCCGTTAAAAACGGCAAGATAGTTGATGTAAAGGAGATCGATATCACTAAAGCTAAGGTAATTGACGCTAAGGACAAAGTCGTAATGCCAGGAGGCGTAGACATACATGCTCATGTAGCTGGTCCGAAAGTCAACATGGGCAGGGTTATGAGACCTGAAGATCACTACAAGAGCTTTATGAAATTTGTGCCAAGCATAAGAAGGTCTGGGTCAGGTAGATCTGTGCCATCGACAACGATTACTGGCTACAGATACGCTAGAATGGGGTGGACCACGGTTATAGAACCAGCTTCGCCGCCTCTTAAAACAAGACATACTCATGATGAGCTAAACGACATACCCATAGTGGATAAGGCTGCCCTCTTGTTGATGGATGCAAACTGGTTTATTTTTGACTATCTTGAAAACAAAGACTACGATAGAGTAGCAGCTTTTGTAGCGTGGATTTTAGATGCCTTAAAATGTTACGCCGTTAAGCTTGTCGATCCAGGTGAAGCTGAAAGCTGGAGCTGGGGTATAGTAGGCTTAAACTTCGACGAGCAGATACCTGGAAGAAATCTCACACCTAGAGACATAGTTACTGGGCTAGCTAAAGTTAACGAAATGCTCAACCTGCCACACTCAATACACGTTCACTGCAATAAGCTAGGCGAACCAGGCAATTACGAGACCACTATAAAGACCATGCACTCAGTGAGAGGTATTGCAAGGAGTGGAAGGAAAGGAATTCACGTAACACACGTGCAGTTCAGCAGCTATATGGGAAGCTGTTGGGCAGACTTACGCTCAGCCTCTGAGAAAATAGCTAAATACGTTAATGCCCACGAACACGCAAGCATCGACATGGGGCAGGTATGCTTCGGAGACACTACTACGATGACAGCTGATGCAGACTTTGAATTCACGTTATTCCACCTAGCTAAGTGGAAGTGGAGCAACATGGACGTTGAACTTGAATGCGCAGCTGGAATCGTGCCATTTAACTACAAGCCTTCGAGCTACGTTCACGCGACGCAGTGGGCAATAGGCTTAGAGACAGCATTGCTGATCAAAGACCCCTGGAAAATAGTTCTATCAACCGACCATCCGAACGCAGCGCCTTTCACTAAGTACCCGAGGATCATCGCGTGGCTCATGAGCAAGAAAGCTAGAGATGAAGTCATAGCGAAGATAAGTAGAAAGGCAGCAAAGAGGCTCAGTTTACCAGCTATAGATAGGGAAATGACGCTTTACGAAATAGCTGTAATGACTAGGGCTGCTCCAGCTAAACTGCTTGGCTTAAGCAAGTTTAAAGGTCATCTGGGAGTAGGAGCTGACGCCGATATAGCGATATACGACTTAAATCCAGCTAAGCTAGACCTTTCAAAGGACTATAAAGCTGTGGTGAAGGCATTTAGAAGAGCAGCTTATACAATAAAGGATGGTGAAGTAGTCGTTGTGGATGGAGAAGTCGTAAACACTACGTACGGTAAGACATTCTACGTTAAGGCAGAGGGGCTTGATGAGAAGCTTGTAAATGAAGTGGTTCAGGACATCTCAGCGAAGTTTAAAGAGAGGTATTCAGTTTGCTTAGAAAACTACGTGATAGGGCTAAATGAGCTTAGACGACACCACGCGATTCAAGTACAGCCTAGGCGGGGGCGTGAAAGTTGAAGGAAGTCATGCTCATCCCGAAATATGAAATTAAAGTTCCAGTCGAAGCTGAACTCATAAGGCCTGATGTCTTCGCTGGCAAAACAATAGAAGAGCTAAGCGCTATTAAGGTACGCGAAGGAAATCGCATTAGCAAACTAGGAGAACTCTTCCACATAAAGGGGGAACCTGGTCCATCGCCATCTGAGACTAAGATAGTTATTGAAGGCGACGTATCTAAGGTCTGGAGGGTAGGCGAGAAAATGAAAGATGGTCAGGTGGTTATCAAGGGTAATGCAGGCGCTTTCATAGGTCAAAAAATGGAGGGAGGAAGCATAGTTGTTGAGGGAAACGTTGACATGTTCCTCGGAGCTAAAATGAAGGGAGGGACTATAGAGGTCTTTGGCTCAGCACTAGATGCTGTTGGAGCATGCTACAGAGGGGAAAAGCCAGGCAAGGGCATGAAGGGAGGAACGATTATAATACATGGAGACGCTGGAGCTGAAGTCGGTCGGGGTATGAAAAGTGGGCTCATAATCATAGAAGGGAAGTGTGGCCCAATGCCCGGCGTTAATATGAAGGGGGGCACTATATGTGTTAAAGGGAGCTGTGAAGGAAAACCAGGAGCACGTATGATAAGCGGTAAGCTAGTCATATGTGGGCACGTCAGCGAGGTGTTGTCGTCATTTTACATCGAAGATTATAAGGATTCAGTTAAAGTCGGCGTTGAGAGAATACCTGGGCCTTTTCTAGTCTTCTCAGGAGACGTTTTGGCAAATCCGAAATGTGAAGGCAAGCTTTTCATATCAGAACAGGCTAATCCGCACTTAAAGCCGCTTTTAGAGTACTTAAAGCCAGCAACGACCTAAAGGTGTCTCCCCCATGGTTGTATTAAACAAAACTGCGCTAAAAGTAGTCGATGAACTTGTATCAAGGCTGGATGAGGTAAAGGTAGCTGAGCTAAGCGTAGCAGGGGCAAGAGTTTTCGACTGTGGAGTAAACGTGGAGGGAAGTTTTGAAGCGGGAGTTTACGTATCGCGTATCTGCTTAGCTGGGCTAGCGAGCATATCCTTAAGCACCATAGAGCTCTCTAACATAGTACTACCTCAAGTAAACGTCTACACAGATTACCCAGTTGAATCATGCATGTTGTCTCAATACGCTGGCTGGAAAATAAGTGTAGGAGATTATACGGCGATGGGCTCTGGACCAGCTAGAGCTCTAGCGAGAAAGCCTAAGAAGCTTTATGAAGAAGTGGGCTTCGTTGAAGAATCAGACGAAGCCGTACTAGCTCTCGAAGCACCTAAGTTGCCGACAGAAGACGCTGTAAAGTTCATTGCGCAAGCATGCTCGGTGAAGCCGTCCAACTTAACGCTCTTAGCCTTTTCAACTAACAGCATGGCAGGCTCTGTCCAGATAAGCGCCAGAATCGTTGAGACCGGCATACATAAGCTACATTCGCTCGGCTTCCCATTAAAAGCCGTGAAGAGGGGGGTAGGCTCATGTCCAATAGCGCCCCTTCACCCAGACCCCTCAGTTATGATGGGTAGGGCAAACGACATGTTGCTCTTAGCGGGCAAAGTCTACTTGGCGGTTGAATATCATGACTTGGAGAAGCTCAGGGAACATGTTGAGAAAACACCTTCAAGCTCTTCAAGACAATATGGAAAGCCTTTCTACGAAATCTACAAAGAAGCAGGATGCGACTTCTACAAAATCGATCCAAACCTCTTTGCCCCAGCTTTAATCACGGTTTTCGAATTATCTACTGGCATAGGGTTTAAAGCTGGTCACGTAGATGCAGAGCTTCTTAAGAAGTCTTTAGGATTATAACGGTTAAGCACGGTACAGAATTCTTATATCCATGAGATAAACTAACCATGAATGTGATGGATTATAGGGATGAAGCCATTATAAAAGCCTTGGAAAAGGCTAGCAGACTTTCAAGTAGAGCAATAGCTAGGGAAGTGAGCTTACCAATATCCACGGTTCATAGAAAGATTAAGAAGATGGAACAGGAGGGAGTTATCATAGGTTATAAAGCGCGAATAAACTACGAGAAGACAAGCTGGCCCATAGGAGCATACATTTTCATAAACCTAGAGGAACACCCCCCTAAGGGGAGGAAGACATCGAAGGAAAACGTTATCGACATCTTAAAAAGCTTTGAAGAGGTCAAGGAGCTAGCCGAAGTTCAGGGCACGAGTTTCAACTTAATCGCAAAAGCTAGGTTTAGAAGCTTAAAGGACTTATCGACTTTCATCGATAAGCTTAGGGCATTAGACAGTGTTGAAGAGGTCTCAACAGCTATAATAACTGAGGAAGTGATGTAATTTTCCCACTCTTTGAGAAAAATTGTATCATTTATTGGTTGAAATAGTATTTTACTTACTTCCAGATTTTGTGTAAAGCAGGTGATGAGTAAATGGAGATTGAGAAAACCTTAAGCTTAACTAGAAAACAGCTTGCAGACATGTTGAGAAATCTAGCTGACCAACTTGAGAAGGGAGTAGCTGTAAAGTCAGAGACCTTAAATGCAGAAGTTACACCAGAAGAGCCAATCTATGCTAAGCTTGAATATGAAGACGAACATGGCAAGCAAAAGATAGAGGTCAACTTTAAGCTAATAGGCAGTGGTAGACCATTATCGCCAGTTACTAGTAGTAAGTTCTAAGAAAAGAGCTTTTCTTATAGCAAGACTCTTTAAAAACCCAACATTTCGTAGGTTCTTCATTATTTTTTAGAGCTTATAAGGTAAAGCGTTTAAGCTTGTAAGTAGCTTATCTTCTAGAGCTTGGCTAAGTATGTCTCAAACTGGTCGTTTAACGTATCTAGCGCTACTCTTAATGATACTCGTATCCTCTCTGGCTATGCAACATGCTCTTTCAAGCCAAGGCTTTGAGCGCACAATAGTCATAAAAGCTCCAGCTGTAAGCGCAGCTGATGGGCTGAGGGGAAGCTTAGTTGAAATATCAGTTACCGCGAAGTATCCTGGCAAAGGGCAAGTGTATGTAGCTGTTAACACCTTAGCTGAAGTAGATGTTCAGGCATCAGCTAGAATGGCTGTGCTAGTTGCTTGTAAAACGTTAGGCTTGGACCCATTTAGCTACGACTTCTACATATCCTTGACCTCGCCCACGATGATAGTTGGAGGGCCAAGCGCTGGCGCAGCCATGACCATAGCTGCTATAGCTTGCTTAGCTGGGCTCAACGTAAGCTCAAACGCCATCATGACTGGCATGATAGAGCCTGATGGAGCCATTGGTCCCGTCGGAGGAATTGTAGCAAAGGCTGAAGCTGCAGCAAAATCCGGTATTAAGCTCTTC
>Ga0190367_1000848_pt1 | contig 19933 bp, 17 predicted proteins | sample 4872181011_MG_FD_171838 | JGI IMG/M metagenome (GOLD analysis project Ga0190367, IMG submission 171838) | Hydrothermal vent microbial mat bacterial communities from Southern Trench, Guaymas Basin, Mexico - 4872-18-10-11_MG | ecosystem: Environmental > Aquatic > Marine > Hydrothermal vents >...
ACTTGCATTTACACTTATATTTAGCTCACTCATAATGGGAATGCTTCTTACAGGCGCTATGTTTGAGCAAATCCTTGTTTTAAGCGGTGGAATTGCAATATTGCTGACCATAGTAATAGGGTTAGTAGCTAAGGAAGCTAGGTTTATGTCTAAGGCAGTTATTGAGGCTGTGATTGAGGCTGGTCGAACCAGTATTAGTGTTATGTTAGCAGCATCTGTAGCAGGGATGATACAAGGAGTATTAACATTAACAGGTCTTATTACAAGTTTCGGCTACATGTTAGTTAACATAGCTGCAGGGAACCTATTCCTTCTACTCATATTTGCCATGGCGTTTAGCCTCGTTCTTGGAATGGGTGTGCCAACTACTGCTAATTACGTAATTACATCACTAGTGTGTGCACCTGCAGTAGTATATGCTGCTCATCAATGGTACGGTGTTGAAATAGGAATCGCTATGCTAGCAGCGCATATGTTCGTATTTTACTTTGGAATTCTAGCAGACGTTACACCGCCAGTTGCTTTAGCAGCATACGCTGGTTCAGCACTAGCAAAATCAGATTTCTGGAAAACAGCTATTAATGCAAGCAAATACGCTTTAGCCGGATACATAGGGCCATACATATTTTTCACACACCCAGAAATGCTTCTTATAACTGTAAGTGAATGGAATATTGAAACAATATTTTACATAGTTTACTGCTATATAGCCACAGTTTTAGCTATATACCTAATAGCTACAAGTATTATAGGTTGGTTGACGAAACCTTTACCTAAATACATCAGAATAATACTTGGAGCACTAGGGGTTCTCGCTATAAGTTTAAACTACATAACCATAACAATAGGTCTTGCAGCATTAATAATCACTTATATTGTGCTTAGAAAAAAGAAAACATAATGGAATCCATTTTAAAACACTAAATAGTCTAACAATATTAATCGAAGCCATTGTAGTTACTAATTAGACTTGCATGTTTAGAGAATCATAATAGTATATTGCTTTCATATGGAATGAAAAAGTTCGAATTTTAGGCTTTCCTTTATCTTTAAGAGAAAATGTTTCATGTGAAGATCATTATAGCTTTTAACGAGCTTCGTGCCTTATTCAGAGGCAATGTAGGCATTCAGGCTGTTATTTCAATTATTGGAACTTCAATTAACACTTTATGGATGTTGTTTATACCATACTATCTTAATTCCTTCGGCCTAGAAGCCAATATAGGTTTTATATACTCTTTTGCTACATTATTTGGTGCACTAGGTTGTCTTATTGGCGGGAGACCCGATGATGCTTACAGCAGAAGAAAGGCTATAAAGATGAAGGGGTGACACATATCATAAAATACCATAAGACCTGAACCCCTTTTCCGTGGTCCGTATAGTCTATTTATAGACTATTCAACATGGGATATGCAGAAAACCAAGTAAACATTCACTAATATCTTTCTGCTCAAATTACCACTTACCCTTGTATTTACACATTATAATCATTGTCGAATCGGAAGCCTTATAATTAAACTAATCATAATAGCAAAAGTATTATTTTGAGAAAATACGATATCAATATTTACTATACTCTTTGCTTAGTTATCCAATATTAACTAGAATGCTCTATTATTTTAGGAATGACATGTTCAAACCCTATGGCCATTATATGTACTCCAGCAGCGTTTGTAGTTTTCCTTAACTCTTTTATTAATTCTGCAGAGATTTCTATGCTCTTCTCTAAGACCGCTTTTTTGCCTTTCTGTTTCCTTGCGGCTATGAGTCTTTCTTGCATGTCTGCAGGTATTTTGATTCCTCCTGGACATTCCTTAATATACCATTTCATCATTCCAATAGATCTTACAGGGCATATTCCAATTAACACTGGGATATTGAACTTTCTTGCTTCCCTAAGGAATTCTTTAGCTACATCGATGTCGAAAACGCATTGCGTCTGAATAAAGTCTATTCCTAACCTCACTTTACGTGCTATCTTAAGTATTTCAAGTTCTAAGGGCACCGCATTGGGGTTAGCTGCTATACCTACATGAAACTTAACTTCGCCTTCGATTTTGTTTCCTGCTAAATCAACTCCTTCATCCACCATTTTTCTAATAAGATACACCAATGTTGCTGAGTCTAAGTCAAAAACAGGTTTGGCTTCTGGATTATCGCCGAAAATTACATGATCCCCCGTTATTACTAAAACGTTTCTTATACCCAAAGCGGCAGCTGCTAAAAGATCTGAAATTATAGCGAGTCTATTGCGGTCTCTACATGTTATCTGGTAAACAGATTCTACACCTACATCTCTCTGAATAACATATGAGGGAATTAGAGGATTCATGTGGGCGCATGCCCCTGGATTATCTGTAACGTTTATTGCAGTTACATAGTTTTTCAGCATTCTACCTTTTTCAACTATTTCCTCTAGATTAGTTGTTTTTCCAGCTTCTATTTCAGCAGTATAAACGAATTTTCCACTTAAAAGATTCTCCATAAGCTTACTATAGATCTTTCTCACAACTACTCGCCCCGCCATACACGTGGGCTTGCAGATACCCTATGGTCTCGTGGAGGACGGAATTTTAAAAACAAATCTAATCTTCCTTGAGCTTTAAGTCTCTCGTAGATTAAAGCCCATGCACAATCTCTTGTAGGGTCTACTTCACATTTACCTTCACGCATACCTCCGCATGGGCCGTTAAGCAAGCCTTTTGCACATCTAGTTACTGGGCATATACCTCCAGTCTCAAAAAGTATGCATTCACCACATGCTCTACATAGCTCGTTAAATTCGCCTAATTCCTTAGTTCGCATTCCTACGAATAAAGTATCGCAACCAGGTATCACAACGACTTTGGGAAAGACGTTGGAAACTGTTTGAACTCCGGCGCCGCATGCTAGCGAGATTATAGCTCCATTCTCCTTAATTCTTTTAACTAGCGGTCTTAGGGAAGATGCGACTAAGTCTCTGTCACACTGCCTTAGAAGAGTACATGTTTCTACATTAATATTCTTCCCAAATCTTATTTTAAAAGCCATTTCCAAAACCATTTTTAAGTTCTTAACCTGTTTTTCACCGCCTACCTGATATATGCCTGAGCAGCCATTACATCCAACTATCAATATGTTATCATAGTTTCTAGCAGCTTCAAGAATCCAGTCGAGGGGTTTTTGCTTCAGAACAATCAATTCAACTTCCTCTCACATATTTTTTACTAAGGAAAAATTTTTTATTGCCGTTCTAATGTTAAAGCAAATCAGTATAAAACTTTTATTCGCATGGTAAATAGCGAGTACCTTCGAGGTGTTTAAACATAAGCATTAACGTTATTTTCTGTACTTGTGGCGGGGTTCTTGAGAAGTACATCGACTTTAACGAACTTGAGAAATATGTTAAACAATACAAAGATGTTCTTAGAGTCGCAAAATATTCTGCCCTATGCACTTTCGAAGCTAAAAAGGCTATTCAAGAACACGCAAAGTCAAACGCGGAAGCTCTCTTAGTTATTGCATGTTCAAAGTACATATGTTCACCGGTACTCGAAAAAGCAGCTAGCAGTCTGGATGTTAACTTAAAAGTAGAATATGTGAATATTAGGGAACACTGCGCCTGGGTATGTAATAGTTTAAAGGAAGCTACTGATAAAGCAAAGCTTATGATAGCTGCTGCAATAGAGAAAGCGAGGTCTCTAGGCAAAGAAAAGGTATTGAAGGTAAAGAGAAAAGAAGCAATATTAGTTATTGGAGGAGGCCCTGCCGGTATTCAAGCATCATTAGAGCTAGCTAACCAAGGTTTTAAAGTGTACTTAGTGGAGTCCAGCCCAACCATAGGCGGTTTAGCCTCCTCACTACATAGAACATTTTCTATTAACGAATGTAACTGTGCTATTTGTGTTAAAAGTTCGAAGCCTTTAGAAGTTTATGAAAATCCTAATATTGAACTACTTACATATTGCGAAACTTCTGATGTTAAAAGGTACCCTTGGGGCTTCAAGGTTAAGATAATTAAGAAACCCAAGTATGTTAACTATGATAGGTGCACTAACTGTGGATTATGTTCTGAGAAGTGTCCTCAATTAGTTCTTAACGAATGGGATAGAGGTTTAAGTAAGCGTAAAGCAATATACATTCCCCTTCCATACGCTACACCTCCCAGGTACGTCATAGACCCTAATCATTGTCTACACTTTACCGAGAACTCGTGTAATATTTGTGAAGAAGTCTGCCCTTACAATGCCATAGATTTCAGCCAGAAAGCGGAGGAAGTGGAAGTTGAAGTAGGAGCAATTATTGTTGCTACAGGTTCTGAAGAGTTTAACCCATCAACTATACCTAAGTATGGCTATGGTAAGTGCAAGGATGTTATAACGCAATTACAATTAGAGAGGCTAATGGATCCTCTAGGACCTACTGGTGGTAGGTTGGTTAGAGTTTCTGATGGTGAGAAACCGTCGAAAATAGTTATGATACAATGCGTAGGATCAAGAGACCCCGATACTAACCCCTATTGTTCAAAATACTGCTGTACAGAAGCCATTAAAAACGCTATACTAATTAAAACAGAATACATTCCTGAAGCTGAAATTACAATATTATATAAGGATATAAGGACTTATGGGAGGTTCGAGGAACTTTACGTTCAAGCTAGGGATGAACTTGGCGTGAAGTTCGTTAAAGGCGATGTAGTTAAGGTATGTAGGGATAGGTCAGGGAACTTACTAGTAAAATACGTAAATTCTCTTGGAAAAACAGGTACGATACCTGCAGATTTAGTAGTACTATCTTGCGCTCTTGTTCCAAGGGAAAATTCTAAGAAACTAGCTGAAATCTTGAACATAGAACTAGACGAATACGGGTTCTTTAAGGAACTGGATGAGAAAGTAAGTAATGTAGAAACTAAAGTACCGGGTATTTTCATATGCGGTACGTGTCAAGGACCTAAAAACATTTCAGAAACACTTGTTCAAGCAAGTGCAGCAGCTACATTAGCCGCACTCTATGTAATTAGCTATTTAGAGAAAAAACTTACACCACCTATTTTAGACGAAGAGTTTTGTGCTAAATGCGGCCTATGTGTTATTTCATGCCCATATAGTGCACTAACGCTTACCGAGAAAGGTCCATCAGTAGATGAGCTATTATGCCAAGGCTGTGGAACATGTGCTAGCGTTTGCCCTAATAATGCTATTAATATAGTTAATAACACTAATGAGTTGTTGCTTAGGCAAATTAAAGCAATTATAGATGAAGCTAAGGCTTTAAGGAAAAGAGTAGTTATTGCATTATGCTGTGAAGAATGCGGGCACACGCTAATGGATGCATTGGGGTTCTACCGTGAAAAATACGTGTCTGAAATAATTCCAATAACTGTTCCATGTCTTGGAATAATTTCGATAACTCACATTCTTGAAGCACTTAATTATGGTGCAGACGGCGTTCTTCTAGTAGGTTGTCCACTGGAAAGATGTCATTTTGAATTAGGAGCTAAAACTGCTAAGTATAAGGTAGAACTTATTAGAAGGGTTTTTGAGGAACTAGGTTTATTCCCTCAAAAAGTTAACATAGTAAACGCTCCAGCCACTATGACTAAGCGTTTTCTTGAAGTAGCATATAAAATCCCCGTTAAGACATCGAATAGGTGATGCTATGAGCGCAGCTAGAATAGGTGTTTTCATATGTAAGTGTGGGGGCGAAATATCGAACACTATAGACCTAGGTAGTTTAAAAGAGCATGTTAAGAAAATACCTAACGTAGTTTACGTTGAAGAACATGATTTCCTATGTTTTAATGAAGGACAGGAAGCTCTTAAAAAAGCCATTAGAGAGCATAGGCTAAACCGCATTGTAATTGCTGCTTGTTCGCCTAGGCTTCATGAAATCGCATTTAGGAGAATACTGAGTGAAGAAGGAGTCAACCCATGCATGCTTGAAATAGTTAGTATAAGAGAACAATGTGCATGGCCTTATTCCGATAACCCCTCTAAAGCAACAGAGAAAGCCAAGAACATGGTTAAAGCAGCAATATTGAGGGTGAAAACTTTGGAGGAAATAGGTGAAGTAACTGTTCCAGCTAAGCTCTCTGTTCTAGTAATAGGAGGAGGTATAGCAGGTATTACTGCTGCGTTAAAACTTGCAGACTATGGCTTTCAAGTTTACCTTGTTGAAAAAGAAGCTACACTAGGTGGTAAGGGATTACAGTTAGGAACAGTTTTCCCGACAGAAGACTGCGGTGTATGTATGGTGCCTTATAAACTTGAGAGGCATCGTAAATGCTTATTCAAGTACGTAGAATTAGTACTAACTAATCCCAGAACTAAGATATTTACAAAGTCTATAGTTGAACATGTAGAAGGATATTTAGGTAATTTCAAGGTAATCGTAAGAAAGAACCCCACCTACGTTGACTTCGAAAAATGTGTAGCTTGCGGAGTATGCGAAGAAGTATGTCCAATAGAAGTATCTAACGAATTCGATTTTGGTCTCTCAAAAAGAAAAGCAATATACATGCCCTCTCCTCACATATTACCTCGCACGTACATTATAGATGAAGAAAACTGTAGTAAGTGTGGAGAATGTGAAAAAGTATGCCCGTTCAACGCCATAAATCTTAACGAGAAACTTGAGAGAATAGAGTTAAACGTAGGAGCAATTATCTTAACTACAGGGTTTAGAGAATTTAACCCTAAAAACATGTACGGTTACGGCATATATCCCGATGTTATTACTCAGCTAATGTTGGCTAGGATGCTTGATTTAAGCGGCCCTACTGGTGGTAGGTTGGTTAGAGTTTCTGATGGTGAGAAACCGTCGAAAATAGTTATGATACAATGCGTAGGATCAAGAGACCCAAAAATAAATCCGTACTGTTCTAGCATATGTTGCTCCATAGCCTTAAAACACGCTAGAAGTATTAAGGAGAGACATCCTGAAATAGATGTAACAATAGTTTATAAGGACATTAGGCTCATGGGGAAGTATGACGAAAAATATCTTATGGAATGTGAGAGGTTAGGAGTGAATTTTGTTAAAGGAGAAGTGATTGATGTTAAATGGGATCCTGAATTAAAAAGGTTTAGAATAAAGTTAGAGTCTTTCGGTGAAAGAAAATGTTTACTAGCTGACTTAATAGTTTTATCAACAGGTTTCATACCTTCAGCTAACGCTATTGAACTAGCTGAGGTTTTAGACATAAGTCTTAGGAGGGACAAGTTTTTCGCTTCAACACATCCTAAGTTTGCTCCACTTGAAACAAACGTTAGCGGCATTTTCGTATGTGGTGCGGCACAAGGACCTACAGACATATCAGAAACGATAAACCAGGCATTGGCGGTCGTGTCTAAGGTAGCTAAAGTATTGGGTAAAGGCGAGGTGAGGGTTAAGTTAAGCAAAGCTGTTGTTAATGAAAACTACTGTATAGGGTGTAGGGTATGCGAAATTTCATGCCCATTTAATGCAGCTAAAGTCTCGGTTCAGGGCATATCTAATGTTGTAGAAGTCATGTGTAAGGAGTGCGGTATATGTGCTGCTGAGTGCCCTGCTGAAGCAATACAGCTAGTAAATTATAGGGATGAGCAGTTAAATGAAATTATTAAGGGGGTGTTAAGTAGTTGAAGAAGTTTAAGCCACTAATATTAGCGTTTCTCTGCGAAAACTCAGCTTATAGAGCTATAGATGTTGCTAGTATGAGGAAAGTAAGCTATTTGGAAAGTATTAGAGTAATTAAAGTACCATGCTCTGGTAGAATAAGTTCTACACATATACTTCAAGCATTTAGTAATGGAGCGGATGGAGTAATTATATTTGGTTGCTTGAAAGGAGGGTGCAACTACGTAGATGGGAACCTAAGAGCCCAGCTTAGAGTGAAGAAGCTAAAAAAGATTCTTGACATCATAGGACTTGGTGGTGAAAGGTTAGAAATGCATTTAGTAGGTTTTTGCGAAGCAGGTAAAATATTGGAGTGCATGAATAATTTTTACATGAAAATTAGGGAAATAGGGCCTAATCCATTAAAGTCTAAGGGGGTGTTTAAATGAAGAAAAAGAAACTAGCTATAGTTAGTTTAATGTCTGATGGAGGATGCCATGTAGCGTTTTTAGATATGCATGAAAATATTCTTCAGCTGCTTCAAAATGTAGAGCTGGTACACTCATACATGGTTTTAGATGTGAGGAGAATACCGGATAGCGTGGACATAGTTCTCGTTGAGGGAGGTGTTAGAACATCCCACGATGTTGAAGTTTTAAAGGAGGCTAGGAGAAAAGCCAAAATCTTAGTAGCTCTGGGTTCATGTGCCTGCTTCGGAGGAATTCCTGGATTGTCGAATCTTTTCGACCTATACTCATCGCTGAAATATGTTTATGAGAAAACACCAACAGTAATTAAAGGTGTAATTCCAAGGGAAAACGTACCTGAAGTAGTTGGGGTTTCACCTATATCTAGATATGTTAAAGTAGATTTTCAAATACCAGGATGCCCTCCTGAGCCTAAGGAGATAATGAAGGTAATACTCTCACTAGCTAAAGGTGAGAAGCCTACTCTGCCAACTAAAACGATATGCGATGAATGTCCTTTGGGTCCTCCAAGGAAAAAACCCAGTAGGTTAAGGAGAATATTTGAATCTCCGAAACCTAATACTTGCCTCCTAGAACAAGGGTATTTCTGCATGGGACCGGTAACTAGGGCAGGGTGTGGAGCTAAATGTCCACGCGCCGGAATACCGTGCGATGGATGTAGAGGGGCTGCATCAAAAATACTGGATCAAGGAGCAGCCATGTTAAATACCTTAGCCACCATAGCCTACAATACAATTAAAAATTTTAACCTCAGAACCTATAGTGCATATTTTTACAGATACTCTTTCGCAAGTTCTCTTATTGAAAACTTAATTAGGAAAACCAAGGTGAAGAAGAAGTGAGGGTACAGATAAAGCCAGTTACTAGAATAGAAGGCCATATGGCAATTACGATAGACGTAGAGGAAAATAGGGTTAAAAATCTTCAAATAAACATTTTAGAGCCTCCAAGACTATTTGAAAAATTTATGGAAAATAAACCTGCAGAAGAAGCTGTAAGATTAGCTGAGAGGATATGTGGCATATGCTACGTAGCACATGGTCTAGCATCGGTTAAAGCCGTTGAAGACGCTTGGGACGTAGAACCTCCTGAGGCTGCAATAAAACTTAGAAAACTATTGCATGCTGGAGGCTACATACATAGCCACACCTTACACCTAGCTTTACTAGCATTACCCGACATGCTATGCCCCGGAGAAGGTGTTATAGGTATTGCTGAAAAATATCCTCAACTATTTAAGAAGGCCATAGTTATTAGGAAATATGGTCAAGAAATAACGGAAATCGTGGGTGGAAGGCCTATTCACCCATCAACCATAGTGCCAGGCGGTATGTCTAAACCTCTTCCACGTGAGGATAGGGAAACTTTAATGAAGAAAGGTAAAGTAGTATTAAAGAACGCTATAGAATTAGTTGACACCATTTTCGATATTTATGAGAAAAACAAATTACTCAGCACGTACCCTGAAGATCTAACGTACTACATGGGCTTAGTTAGTCATGGTCTCCATGAAACATATGATGGTGAATTGCACATAATAAGCCCTAAAGGAGATGTTATTGCTTCCTTTAAAGGCTTAGACTATTTAAAATACATAGCTGAAGACTCCGTACGTTATTCTTTCGTAAAACACCCCTACTTAAGAGTTAATGGTGAAAAATATAGGGTTGGGACACTTGCTAGAACAAATGTGGCTGAGAAGTTTGGAACACCAATTGCCGATAATTACTTAGCAATGCTAAGAAAAATGGTAGGAAAACCCTTCCACAATGTTGGCGCATATAATTTAGCTAGGGCAGTGGAAATTATAGCTTCTATTGAAAAAGCTTTGAACATACTTGAAGATGAAGAAATACTTAGCAAAAATATTAGAACTCATGTTAAACCCAAAGCAGGTATTGGTGTAGGAATTGTTGAAGCGCCTAGAGGAGTACTTATACACCACTATGAAATTGATGATAAAGGCTTACTTAGGAAAGTTAATCTAATAGTAGCAACTCAGCAGAATATTCCACCTTTAGAAAGAGAGTTAATTAGGGTAGCTAACGATCTCCTCTCAAAGGGTGAAAAACTAACTACGATTGAGCAAAGGCTAGAAATGGTAGTTAGGGCATATGATCCATGCATATCCTGTGCTACACACTTAGTTAAACTTAGAATAGTTAGTTAAGAAGATTAAAAATATGGTTTTTACCCGGGATATTCCATTAACTTCTCTAGAGGCGTCATTTTAAGTGCAGGATGATTTACTTTCTTTAAATACTCTAATAGCTCATCCATCGTTTTTGCAACGGTTTCGTCAGCTATTTTATCGTAAAGATCAGGTATTCCTTCTTCCTTACCACGCTTTATTATATCTTCCTTAAGCTCTTCCTTAAGTGATTTAGGCATCCACACAACACGTTTAATACCGCCATCTGCTTTGAAGAACTTTCGTGAAACTATGTAGCGTTTACATATTCCTACAGTACCGGATGCCTGTTTTCCTCCCCCTATCATACCTGCAAGTGTGCTAAATCTAAGCCCTATTGGGTTGTCGCCTACATATTCTCTCGGAATTATTATGAAGCCATTGGTTTCAAAGGAGGCTATTAGAACACATTCGAAACATCCGCAGCTGGTTATTGGATATGTAAGTGCACTGTAAAGGTGATATCTCTTCGTTGCATGGTGGGAGGCTTCATATACAAACTTGTTTACTCCTTCCCATTCTCCCTTCACAGGATCTAGGCATTTACCTTTAGGTACAGGCTGGTTTGGTCCTTCGGGTTGAAGTTCATGGCTGGCTTTAGCATCTAAGTAGTATACAGCACCACATAGGCCTGGTCTTTCAGGTGTTATGATACAGACATGGTTAGGTGCAAATGACTGGCATAATGTGCATGAGTAGAAGACATCTACACTTTCATCAGTTAACGCGGCTATTCTAGCGTCTCTTTCAGCATAGAATTTCCGTGCTTCCTCGCGTGCTTTAAGAACTTCATCTTTATCTGTAATTAGTTTTACTTGAACCTTGTCTACTATTGCTGAGAAGTCCTTTTTAATCATGGTGTATAGGATTACGCCGAAATGTCTTATCTTAAATCCTTTCTTGTATCCTTCCTTGCTTATTCTAATCCAGCATATATCTCTACTACCTATATGCCATGTGTCTTCACCGTAGTTTATGTACTCATGGATTCTCCTTTCAATTATTGGTTCGTACTCTTTTTTCATCTTTTTACCTGCAATGTAGACTACAATACCTAATGGGTGGGCTTTACCTTCCTTCATTTCATCTATTTCAGGACCTATAACCTCTATTTTTCCATCCTTTACTTCTCTAAGAGGCTTCGTTACGACTAATTCAAAAGCTGGTGAACGGCCTCCTCCAAATTCTACGTACATGTCATGTTTTCTTATAGCTTTACCTTCAAATACAGGGCCATAAGCTATTGGAATTTCAAGTTTCACAGGTTTAATCTTTATATTACGTAGCTCACATCCTTTTGAAATAGCTTCCTCAGGCCTAACAGGAACAAGAGCATTTGGTATTTCGGGAACAGGCTGGTCTGTAAGTACAGGAAGTCCTATAGCTATAACACCTGCTCCGGCAGCAACAGTTATGTCATCTAATGGTCCAAGAGCTATGACGAATGCTGGAACCCTTTCCTTAATATACTCTCTTATTTTCTCCCGATCTCCAGGCTTTAAACTTCCAAATATTGTAGATACTCTTAAAGCTACGCTAGCAGCATGTACTGCTGAAGTTATAGTATCGCCTAAAGGAATAAGGTTATATTCTGCTCCCACTCTAACTCCGGCTCTCCGCATTTGCTCCACTACGGCACCAACAAGTAAGCCTAACATTCCAAGGCCTTGAATTTCCTTCCCCATTTTACCTGCAGCTTCATCGCTTGGAGCTTTACCTAAAACAACAACTATTCCTGGAATCTTTCCGCTAGCCAGCGAAACACCTAAAGCTCTTATTTGAGAATCACTTATGAAGCCGCTGTATGGTGGTTTATATGGTTTAGGCGTTTTAACATATTTAATTACTTCAATAATGTCAGCAAGAATTAATGTTGCTAAACCGGCTTCTAACGCATTCTCGATTGTCGGTTCTTTACCTAAATACATTTTATGGAGGATACATTTTCTATAAACCGACTCTTCGAGTTCGTCAAGGATTTTAGGTATGTCGCCTAATTTCTCTATTTTCTTCCCTGTGAGAATATGGTATGATGGAACATTATATGCGGTGTCGAGAACTTCAACGGTTTGGTCGCTTCCTAGCTCCTTAATTGCTTCGTCAGTAATTTTCCTTGTTAGCTCAAGAGCTTTCTTAAAACCACTTAGTGCAAGTTTAACTACTACTTCAGACATAAAATAACCTCTATCTTTTACACTCAAACTATGAATTAGGGAATTGAGCTTTTAAGTATTTCTTAAAATACTATATGATTTTTTAAAAACCGTAAAATTTTTAAGTGGTAGATATTTTTCTGAGAAACACTCTTAGTTCTGAGGAGTCTCTAGGTCCTACTATAACTTTCCAATTTGTTAGCTCCTCTAGTTTACCGCTGATTTTAGCTGTTAATCCGGGTATTATTATTGTTCTATGCTTAACCTTTTCTTTAATCTTATGTTCTTCAATAGCTTCAGCTATTTTCTCAGCAGTAAATTTCCCTCCAGCAAAAGCCGAAGCAACAGATAGTCCACCGGTATCTACCACTAGAAGGTATGATGGTACTTTTGAAGCTTCAATATCTGATTTAACTGTAAAGTATGTGAGAGCATAGTTCGATGTAACTAAACATGGAGAGTGCTCGTTTACGTTTCCTATAGCGTAAAGCCCTGGTTTAACCCGTGGATGTATTCTTGGATCTCTAAATATTCCCTGTCTAAGTATTAGTAGGGGCAATATTCTCCATGGCTTAATGCTGTTTAAAACTATGATGCTAGCGTATCTTATCATAAATGATGTTGCAACAGTAACCTCCCAGAAATCAGCTAAAGCATCGGATTCTGTGGTTGCTAAGCTTGGGAAAGTTATTGTAGGGTATCCGTATTCGCGTTTTTCCTCTCCGATAGCTAAATGTCTTAGTAGCACTAGTTTTTCTAGTGTTTCTCTTAAATCATTGAAACCTACGTCTAAAACTAAGTCCTTAACACCCATGTTTCTTGCTTTCTTAACTAGTTCCGCTAATGACTCTAACCTTCCAGGCTCATATATTGCAAGTGGGCAATCGTATTCTATAGCTAGTTTAGCCATTGACTCTAAATTGTCTTTAGTAGCAGCATATATTAGGGGTCTTTTAGAACCACATAGTTTAAGTCCTTCCTCCATAACTTTAGGGTTAAAACTGCAAAGTATTATTGGAAGCGATGTGGTTTCTAAAATAGTTTCCACGGCTTTAGCAAAGCGTTCAGGGTTTTCTGAGCTCCCCTTTAAAGCTATAAGGTCGGGTTTTAAGATTTCTTCTAATCTCTCAAGCTTAGTGTTTTCTATAGCTGCTATTTGCTTTCTTAACTCTTCTTCACTAAGTAGATCGCTAATTGCAAAAGCTATTGCTGTAGGATTATAAAACTTGTCTTCATGTCTGTGTATTACCCTTTCTCCACCTATTTTAACAGCTTCACTTCCTACACCAATAGTTACAAGCTTTATAGGTGGTGCTAATGCTTCACTTAACTTACGTTTAGCTTCATCACTTAAGTAGGGGCAGGCAAATACGTTGGCTTTACCTGAAGCAACATTAAATGCAAATGCAAGACATGTTGGGAACCCACATTCTCCACAATTAGTTTTAGGTAGTAGCATGTATATTTGCATGGGTGTTAGTTTTCTCAACTACATCACCTCCTTTAACCATTCATAAACTTCTTTTATAGACGTTTTTTCACCTCGAAAAACATTATTAATTACACGTTTAACTAAGCTAACAGCAATTGGGTGCATCATCATCAGTATGTCGGCTCCTGCAAGCATATATGTTATACCTGTTACGGCCTCCCAAATAGGTCCTCTATATTCTCTAGGTCCCAGCGACGGATCTTTTAACCACGCTTCCCTAGCACCCCAAGCGTTGGTTACTCCGACAAGTATAGGCATTTGAAGGTCTCTATCGCCCTGTAGACCGCCTAATCTTATTCTCTCAATAACTGAGAAGCTGTATTCATGACCATACCCTAGTGATGCTGCTGTTGGATCCATAACTATTTTATCGGGTGGAAGCCCCATATTCATAAGTAACCTATTAAGATGTTTTGCTAAGTTAACGTCGACAGGTGTGAAAGCTACAACGTTATGCCCATAAATGAGTGCCGCAGCAGCTATTTCCTTATAAACGTCTAGCGTAGCTGAGGACAATAAGCATCTTTCACCTTCAGTTACCTTTGCAACTTCTTCGAAAACTTTTGGGTCTTTTTCAGGGTTACCTGAACCGCCAATTATGAGAGGTACTTTAACTGCTTGTAAAACTTCCTCCACGGTTTTAGCGGCTTCCTTAGGGCTTCTATCTAATACATTAGGATCTGTACTTACCAAGTGGAGACTTATCATATCGGCTCCATACTTGTTAACACATAGTTTAGCCCACTCAGCAGGGTCCTCTAAAACTTCGATAAAAGGCGTCTTCAAAACTTTAGGTAGTGGTATTTTGCAGTCAAAAATATCCATAGAAATAATCGGAGGATTAGGTAAATCCTCTTTAGAGCCGAAGAGGGGTAAATCTGTTTCTCCGCCAACCACTATTACTTTGTCTCTACTTCCGCCCTCAGCTTTAGTAGCACCTATTTTAACTTCAACAATTCTACCTGCCCACCGCCCCATGTTAGAAACACCATTATGCAGTATTTATTATGTGTGAAAAAAGCTTATCGGCAATACTCTCTATAGCTTTATATGCCGGGGAATTGTCAGGAATTTCGGTGAATGGCTTACCTTCTAAATCAAGCTTCTGTATATACGGGTCTTCAGGTATTAGCCCCAATACTTCGAATCCCCGTCTTACAAGTTCTTCTTCTATTTTCTTAGAGATGGAAGAGGTTACCCTGTTCCCTACAGCATAGATTTTATGAACCTTAGTTTCTAATTCTTGAACAAGCTTTCTTATTCTCTCAGCAGTGATTATTCCTCTAGATGTCGGATCAGTTATTATAATTAATACGTCAACATCTCTTGTTGTTCTGCGGCTTAAATGTTCAAGCCCGGCTTCGGTATCCATTATAACTACATCATATTCCTCTGATATTTTATCTAGAATCATTCTAAGCAAGTGGTTAACATAACAGTAGCATCCTGGTCCTTCAGGTCTTCCCATAGCTAGTAAGTCAAAGTATTCTCCTTCATAGACTATGTTTCGGATCATGTATTCAAAGTATTGTTTCTTAGAAATTCCTGATGGTATTTCGTCCTTAATGTTCAGTAGTTCCTCACGTAAATCACCTACAGTCTTATCGACTTTAGCTCCTAGTACTTTATCTAGGTTCTGATTAGGATCAGCATCTACAACTAAAATCTTTAGCTCACCATTTGTTTTCCTTAACAAATAAATTACAAGTAATGCTGCTAACATTGTTTTTCCTGTTCCACCTTTACCGGAAATAGCTACCGTAAATGTCATTTCCTAGTCCCCCTACTTCTAACCCACAGTTCTCTTAACATTACCTCACCTAAGGATTTTACTCTATTCCATAGTTCCTCAACTAAAGGATTGTAAATATTTTTACTTTGATATACTAAGTATATTTTAAGGAATTCAAAAACTGCTCCGAGTAGAGGATGTTCCAGAATTTTTAATTCCTCCTTACCTACATCAACACTGCTTATCATAGCGTTTTCCACATCAACTGTTTCATTTAAAATATTCACTAACTTAAGCGTTTTTCCCTCATAAAATGTTTTAACTATGTTTTCAGCGATCACACTCCCATTATCTTCTATTACAACCTTAAACTCGCACATGTTTTAAACACCATTACACATAAACGCCGTTAACTTAATAATTCGCAAACCTTTAAATCTCTATAGCGTAAATGTTGTTTAACGTGATAAAATTGAAGATTCTCACTCTTTCCCAAGGTCTTTTTGGTAATAGAACAGCTGAAACACTGGCAAAGAAGGGGCCTTCTAACTGGAAGGTTAAATTGGCTCATGTCCCTCAAGTGGATTTTGAGCAAGCCTTAGATGAACCTGAAACAGTACATATTGAGGGTTTAGAGGGTTGTGATTTAGTGTTATCGTTATGTGAGAATCCTTCGGCAATGCTTTTGCTTCCAACAATAGCTAAGAGAGCTAATGCTTCATCAGTAATAGTAGCTATTGATCGTCCTAGGTGGAGTCCTGGATTAGGTTTAGAAGCCCAAGTAAAGGAAGAACTTAGAAGAGAGGGTATTGCATGTGTTTTTGCACGCCCCTTTTGTACTCTTGAACCGATAGGTGATCCTTACATAGATGAGTTTGCTAAGTTCTTCGGAAAACCGGAGCTTGAAATCGAAATACGCGACAACGTAGTAGTGTCAGCAACTGTGAAACGTAGTGCTCCGTGTGGTTCAACATACTATGTAGCTGAAAAAATAGTAGGTATAGAAACGAAAGAACTTATTGTTAAGGCAGGCCTTCTCCTACACTACTATCCATGCTTAGCGTCGATGGAGCAAGACCCTATCTTAGGTGACACACCATTACATATAGCAGGCCTCATAACGAAAAAAGCAGTATACCAGGCTTTAAAAAGAGCCCTTCAAAGACGTAAAAAACTTAACTGAAATAGTATAGTTAACCATAAATTCCCATAGCTAAAAGATCTCTAAGCCATTTCTTATAAGTGTTTAAGAGGGCTTGCCATCCATGTAGACCGCATGGCACAGTCTTAGAATACTATGTACCACACTTTATTCTTTAAGTAAAGGAATTCAATTAATCGGCAGCTATCATATAATTAACGCTAAAATATTACATATTGTATGAAATAATACTTATTATAATGACGGGTGAAATCAATGAAGTGAAGTGAAATTTCTACAGGAGCACGTCACTATATACTGTATCACACTATTATATCACCGTTATTGATTACATGGTATATGCTTCCTATGTATATGTTTATGACGGATTATACGGTTCTGGAAGTTGGTATTATCTTTACACTTGTTCATGTACTGTCTATACCTGTAACATATGTTGTAGGGAAGATATTTGACAAGGTTGCTATTAGACATGGTCTTGTACTTATAGATGGTTTTGATGGAATATCGACGATACTATACGGTTTAGCTTATGGACCTATAGCACCATTAATGCTTTTCCTAGGTTTGCTAATAGAGGATATAACAACAATTTTCTATCCGCTCTATCAGGCAGCGGAAAGGATACTTTATCCTGAGGGTAAAATGAAAGAAGTTTTGCTTGGCATATAAGACTCCCGGAAATAAGCCAGCTGATAGGGTTCCTTATCTTAGGATACATATTTGGCTATGTGTTTAATACACCGTATCATTATAGACTTGGATCCATAGCCTTTGGCCTAACGTCAGTATTCACAATTATGTATCTATTAAAGTTTTTACCTAAGCTAGGTGTTGAGGAAAGGATTAGTGCTGAGAGCTTTGTGTTTAGGATAGATAAAGAGTTTAGATTGATTCTACTGGTAGAAGCATTACTTACTCTTGCATGGTCTATAGCGCCGGAAATAGTGCTGTTAAATTATATAGTAAATGTTCTGGAATTGACCTTGTTTGAGGTTATGGTTGTTGAAGCAGCAATATCTGTAGGAGCTATTCTAGCTACATACATTTCGGAGAAAGCTAGTCAAAGACGTAGATTTGAAGCTATTGCCATAGGGTATGCGTTAGTTTCTCTATGGGCTTTAATAATGTCAATGAATCCCTCATTCATATTAGTTGTTGCATATTTCATAGCTAGATTTGGTGAAGTCTTAGCATTTCCATTTTACAGATCATGGATCTTCAGTAAAATACCTAAGAACAAAGCCAGCAGCATATTATCAGCTCTATCAAGCTATAGGAGGCTAATAGCTCTAATATCACCGGCCATAGCAGGGCTCTTAGCATCACTAAGACTAACACTTCCATACCTCGTTAGCTTAGTGCTCTTCGTAACATCATCAATAATAGTTTTTTCTATGCATATGCATTAAGAGAAACTCACTAGTTCTTCCAATTATCACCAGAGCCCTATAGCAACGTTAACCGAGATCATGGAGAAAAGATCTTTATATAGTGGGTGTAAAAAGTGGTGCGGCGGCCGGGATTTGAACCCGGGATCACCGGCTTTCCACGGCCCTTAAGCTTGGGGGGCCGGCGTCCTAATCCAGGCTAGACGACCGCCGCATCCAAGTGTGTTAGTTTTCTAAAGTCTTTCTTAAAGTTTTACATTGTTAGACAAGAGTATAATTGTTAAGTTTAAATATTCTTTTAGTAATAGTTTGATTTAAGTAAGTATAATTCATGAAGTATTTAGGAAATTTAGAACATTTTTTGATGAGGACTCTTAACTACTTTATACTGTTCTAGACATGTGTGGTGGTTTATTTGGGAACAGACTGTTAAAGTTTTGAGTTTAAATCTAAAAGAGTTTATTTAAAATGTATAAGCCGTAATTTTACATTTAACGCGAATCCTATGCTATCTCTATGTCCTAAATGTGGAGGGCTACTTGAAGTTATCGTAGAAGTAGATAAGGATATTAACTGGGATAGGTTTAGAGCAAGAAGGTTTAACGTGTGGAGATATAAGGAATTGTTGCCGATACCTTCAGACGTCGAGATAGTAACTTTAGGTGAAGGAGGGACACCTCTAATACCGTTAGTAAACATGGAATATTATGGTTTACCTAGAAGTCTAAAGGGTTTACGTTAAGTTTGAAGGCTCAAACCCCCTCAACCACTTCATCCCTAGTCGGTGGTTCATTGGAAGCTGCATCCTCGCACACCACAAGGTGCGGATTACTGGAGACTAGGTAAATTCTTCTGCTCCTGATAGCTACTACACCGTCATTGAAGCGGAAGCCTTTTCTTAACAATGAATGCTATTTCTAAAGTATTTAAAAGCCACCCAAAACTTCAAATCATCACAGGTATTTAAATAAGCAAGCAGTTTTCTTAAACCTTTTTCTAGTTTGCTTATATCTGAATATATTTTCTTAGCTATGTCGGCGCTTTTCATTTTTCTTATGTATACGTTTTTCTCCCGTAGCGGTTATGAGGTTCTTCTATGAAACTTTCTAATTTATCTCTCTTAAATAAAGTGTTAAAATATCTTCTACCATTTCTAAAAACGTAGGGCATAAGCACTATTACACCATGTTTCTCTAGTACATCTAAAACTCACATTTAGATTTTAATGCTACAAAGTATGATGCTTCGTTTGATGCTTCGCAAGAAACACCCATTACCTTATAGCTAAACACTCTACGTACTTTCTGGAAATATTCGCATAAGTTTTCATCAGAAGTGTATGCTAATACCACATACTTAGAAAATTCAGGGTACTTGTAAACTTCAACATAGAGAGGTTTAGATAGATATGTGCTTAATTTGGCAAGAAGACTCTTATGATACTTAGTTATTGTTATTGAAACAGGTATTAAACCATAAACTCTTAAAATTTCAACACACCTAATTATTTCTAGTTTAACACTTAAGAATATAGTAGGCTATGCTGTATTATAAAAAACGCCGTTAAATTAGCTTATAAGCACACCAATAAAATTAGGGATTAACCATTTCTATTTATGGTTACCATCACTATGACTGCAAAGTGCTCTACTACAACGATTCCTTTATAGGTAGCTCCCTACATTTTCCTATATGTGAAGAGACAGGGATGTTTAATGATGACCTCGGCAGGACTGACCTATAATA
>Ga0190367_1000849_pt1 | contig 19910 bp, 17 predicted proteins | sample 4872181011_MG_FD_171838 | JGI IMG/M metagenome (GOLD analysis project Ga0190367, IMG submission 171838) | Hydrothermal vent microbial mat bacterial communities from Southern Trench, Guaymas Basin, Mexico - 4872-18-10-11_MG | ecosystem: Environmental > Aquatic > Marine > Hydrothermal vents >...
ATTCTACGATCAAGATGGGTACGAATTTACAAGATCTATAGAAAATAGAATTGAGGAGTATCTTGACAGAGTCCAACCCCGTTCATGGGAGATTGCTAAGGACTTCTTTATCGCTAAAGAGGTAATTGATGAATACGTAGACGATATCTCTCAAAGACTTATTCCAGAGAGAAAAACTATTGAGCCATCCATTGTAGTTGATTTAGCAAATGGTGCTAGTTATTATGTTACACCAACAGTATTAAGGAAAATAGGTGCAAAAGTATATACTGTAAATGCTAATCCAGACGGCTACTTTATGGGAAGACCTCCAGAGCCTAGGAAGGATGTTTTAGAAAAACTATTACCTGTTTATCGAGGTTTTAATCCGCATGTGATATTAGCTCATGATGGTGATGCAGATAGGTTAGCTGTTCTTAGTCCAGATAAGGGTTTTATTAGGCAGGATCGTATTATAGCATTTTATGCTGCTAAATTGCTTGAAGAAAGAAAGGGACTTGTAATAGTATCTATTGATACAGGTAAAGTTGTTGATGAAGTTGTAGAAAGGATGGGTGGTAGGGTTGAAAGATATGTTCTAGGTAAAACACATGAAAGAGTAAAGGAGTTAGGAGCTATGAACATAGTTCTTGCAGCTGAGCCATGGAAACTAATTGATCCAAGCTGGGGTCCATGGGTAGATGGCGTATGGCAAGCAGCGTTAATTGTTAAAACAGTCATTGAAGAAGGAAAACCACTTGATAAAATACTTGATGAAATGAACATACCAGATTATCCATGGGATCGTAGAAGTTATTATATAGAGCCCGTAGATAAAAGAGATCAGATCTATAATGAGCTTATCGAGGAATTGCACGGATTACTTGGCGATCCAATTAATGTATTGACGATAGATGGCTATAGATTCGAATATAAGGATGGATCATGGGTTCTCTTGAGAAAAAGCGGTACTGAACCTAAGATCAGATTATATGCGGAGGCTCCAGTTAAAGATAGATTATTAACAATAGTGGATCGTATTGAATATAAACTAGAATTTATTGTTAGAAGATATAATGCAAGGATAGTTGAGAAAACTATAGGATAAAGCCGTCATTTTGAAAAAGCTGTAATATCGATCTATATAATGCTTTTAAATAACATGTCTTATATTTAAGAACAGATTTCTTTTCATTAAGCAATACTATCATCATTAAATGCATTCATAAAGGTTTTATATATTCTTAATAGTTTTAACTATTTCTTAGATATGTATATATAGGTGTAAACATATACAAATTATTAACAAAGTATATCTTGATGATATACATGCATAGTAGCATAAGTAATCTTTTGAAAGAAGATTATGCAGTTATTGTTAACAAGATAAATAGTGATATAAAGAATTACGGATTAATAGAGATACTTAATGACAGTGATATTCATACACTAATATCTTATCTCATAAAGCGTTGTAGAAGGGGAATATTCAAAGATAATAAATGGTTATTTAAGAAAAGAATATGGAATGATATAAAATTTATGAGTAAAACCTGTCGCAAGCCATGTATTGAGCACTATTTAACATTACCTGGTACATCGTCTTGGATTAATAAATTAATTACATCTATTTCAGATGATAAGATGTTTCTAAATATGAATACTATATGTGCGGCTTTAACTATTGACGGCTTTATTAGTTCTAGAACCGTTAGAAGAATAATCAAGGATATAAAGAATGGGTATGAAGAATCTACAGTAAGTTTCATTAATACACCATTATATATGCATATGGAAAAGATAAAGAAGCTTAATGAATTATTTCATAAGAATTTCCCAATAATGTATAAGACTAGATCATATCATATAACAAAAGGCTTTATAAGCGAATTCTATAATGAACTCGCAAGTACTCCACCGAATATTATTAGTTTGATGGAGTCTGAAAGAACACATAGTTATGGAGAATTAGATAAGATTAATAGTGGATATGAATATGCGTTAAAAATGTTTCGTGAGTTAAGAATTGATACATTAATCAAATATACTATGCAATACTTTAATTTAGAACCAGATGTTGTCGGCGGCTATAGTGAATACATTGACATAGTGAATACTGGTGCATCAAGTATATGTAGCAATATTATACAAATATATATGATGATATTAAATAGCCTTAATTTATCATAATCATGTATTGTAGAGAAAAACAAAAAGTCATGACACTAAAGTACTTCTTTTATGAAATATCCATTCTCATATATTAAGTCTCCATCGGCATATACTTTATGTCTTTTCATGTCTTTAATCATATCCCAATGAATACTTGATTTATTTTTACCCCCAGTTTCTGGATATGCAGCTCCGAGAGCCATATGAATAGTTCCACCAATTTTTTCATCAAATAATATTTCCTTAGTAAAGCGATCAATACCATAGTTTAATCCGAAGGCTATTTCACCCAGTCTTTTAGCTCCCTCATCTGTTTCAAGCATTTTTCGAAGGAAATCTTCACCACGTCTAGCCTTAGCCTCTATGACCATTCCTTTATGGAAAACAAGCTTTATACCTTCGACCTCTCTTCCACGCCATATAGCTGGGTAATCAAACTCTACATATCCTTCAACACTATCCTCTATAGGTGCTGAGAAAACTTCGCCTCCAGGCATATTATACTTACCATCATCATTGATCCATATTCTACCATCAACACGTAAATAAAGATCTATGCCCGGGCCCTCATATTTTAGCTCACTAACTTTCTTAAGAAAATCAGCTATTTTCTGTTGTTCTTTAGCTTTCTCTATCCATGCCTTAATGGGATCTTCCAGGTTAACCATTGTTGCACGAAATACAAAATCCATGTATTCAAGTAACCCCATACCGGCTTCTTGTGCTAATGCTTTTGTTGGATAAGGTGCTACAGTCCATCTTAATTCCTTCTTAGCACTACGCTCCATAAAAATCCTTGTTAGTTCGAATCTAGCCTTACTTCTTTTCCTCATTTTCTCAGGATCTATGTTACTAAGTGGTTTTGTATGGCTTGGACTAAGTATCGATATAAAAGCATTTACTTTCTCATAGATCATTTTTTCAATTGGACTCACATGTTCTAGTATCTTATCAGATGCGTATTTGTAAAAGATTTCATCAAGTACCTCATCACGTATATTAATTATTAAAGGATATCCTCCATTGATAAGGATCTCCTTATATAATTCTCTAATTAATGGTAAAGCCTCTAAACCGGCACTAATAACTATCTCATCGCCATCCTTAACATCTATACAGTAATTAACAATCAATTTAGCAAGTTTAGAAATATGGTTATCCATAGTATCACCAATGCTAGAATATAGGAGAATATTAGGATTAAAGATTATCCTCTGGAAACAATTCTCTTCTTAACTTCTTCAATCATGTACTTTGCCAATGCCTCTTTTCCAGTAAATTCACTTGGAGGAGCATATACAACATCAACATCTTCTAATAATGATACTTGTGTAGCAAGTCTTTTATCTCCAGTAAAGAATATGACACGATGACCCTCTTTTGAAAGTTTTTCTATGATGTTTAGTACATCGAAATCATCTTGTGCAGGTTGTTTGACAATATTCTCTACTTTAACAGGCTTAGGCAATCCCCTACCCACGATCTCATGTATCTCTGCATTTGGGAACTCCCTTGCTAAAACATTTGTAAAGAACCCCTTATACATCTGATCGAGTACTATAGCTATCTTCTCTTCCTTTCCCACATGTTTTTTAACAACAGGGGCTTCTATAGGCTCAATCTTTTCTGCCAATATGCCAGTTAATTCTAGGACTTCATCACTACTTAATTTAACAACTATTTCTCCACGATAAATGACTCCTCCTCCAGCTTCTAATAGAGCTCTTAAAGCATCACCAAATGAGTCATATATACCTATGAGCCTATTTCTCGACATAACTATATACACTATGTACATTCACCTAAGAATATAATTTGACACAATGACTAATAAGGACTTATTTTCCCAACTAGTATAGGCAATTGTTTTACATATTCAATAATTCCATTAAATCCTTGTTCATTATAAATATGTATAAGCTTGCAATCTGTTGATAAATATTTTAATCGATTAGTAAATATCCCTGATAATTCTACAATTCTACTAATTCTTTTATCCAAGTATTCGCTTGGATCTATGATATATGCTAGGTATACATTGTATCCCTTTAGTATTTTGTATAGTGAATAGAGCTCGTCAACCATATACCATGAAAGATTTAATGAGATAAAATCAACTGGTAATGAAGACAAGGACTCAATAAGTAATAGACTTGGCTTGCTACAAAACATAAAACCATATTTTTCAGCATCACTTCGACTAATTACCTTTCGCAGTAATTCTATAAGTAGACTCCATGTCCAAGGCTCATTAGGTCTCGGCTTAGAAAAGTATGACTTAAGTTTATCATCTATATCCATAAAAATTAAGAGGTTTAGCCCATAGCTAGTTATAACACTAATTAATCTTGTCATTAAAGTCGTAATAAGATCTATAGCTATTTTAGGATTAGAGATCAATGGCTTACCATTTATATGGAGTACTTCAATGTAATACCATGGAATAGGGAGTATAAATCCTCTATAAGGGTATCCAGCTCTTCTCAATATTAATGCTGATTCCTCATATTCTGGTATAATTATTGGAGACTCTCTAATTAAGTTTTTATCCACTGAGAGCACGTCATAGAGATCATTATTTTTCTTTAATACACCATACTTTACAAAACCATCAAGTAAATTGAGTGGAGTTCTAAATAAAGGGGCAACTGGTATATCTATTCCCGATTCTATTGATGTATCTAGAATATTATGTACAGCATTCCTTGAATACTGTATAAACGGTAGATATAGTGGATTCATGGTTCTAACTATTATCTTCCGAGGCAAACTATCAGCCGGATATATAAATTGTCTATAATTTAAGATAAAACGTTTATGCTTCACTAAAGACTTATGATGCACTATAATTATTAATGCATTCTATAATTAGTTTCTGATATAGTGGAGGAACACGGAATTGGAAGAAATCATTATAGCTGATACATTGCTGATGCTTGGTTTAATGATAGCATTAGCTAAAATTATGGAGGAATTAATTAATCATCTTGGTTATCCCCCAGTACTAGGAGATATACTTGTAGGCCTAATTGTTGGACCAACTATTCTAGGATTGCTTTCTGAACAATATCTTGAGCATTTATCTATTCTTAAGTGGATGGGAATTATTAGTTTACTATTCTTAGCTGGTTTAGAGACGCGGTTCCATATGTTTAAGAAATACCTTAAATCATCTCTTCTAGTCGCGGTAGGTGGTATAGGTCTTTCCTTTGCTTTGGGATATATTGGTGGATTAGCTCTGCATTTTTCAGTAGCTCAAAGCATATTTGTTGGGGCTATATTTACGGCTACAAGTGTTAGTCTTACGGCAAGAGCATTAACCGAGATAGGTGCTATGGGAACAGATGTATCAACTGTTATACTTGGAGCAGCAGTTATCGATGATATAGGTGGCCTTATAGTGCTTGGACTTAGTACAGCCATAGCTATATCGTCAGAATTAGAGTTTATAGAAATAGCCTTAACTGCTCTAATAGCTATAGGATTTTATGTAGCTACTGTAACTATACTACATAGATTATCTAGTTATTTATGGAGAGGAGTTTCTGTATTAACGCACTTAGAAGATACTGGTATAGCATTGCTTCTAGCATTAACACTATTTATTTCTTGGGCTAGTGTAAGGGTTAATCTCAGTCTTGTAGTCGGTGCATATGCTGTTGGATTAGCTTTTAGCGAGGTAAGAGGGATAGAGAGAATAGTACGTAGATTCAGTATTATACCAAATATATTTGCACTTGTCTTCTTCATAATATCTGTTGCATCAATTGATCTAAAGCCATATATACTTGGTGTATCTAATCTATTGGCAATAATTGTCCTAATATTTCTAGCCATGATCGGTAAGATCATAGGCTGTGCTGTAACAGCATATGTGACAGGTTTTAATATTAAGAAAGCATTATTCATTGGAATAGGTATGATGCCCAGGGCTGAAGTTGCATTAATTATAGCATCAATAGGCATGGCTTATCATATAATAGGTAACCTCGTATTTGCATCAACGATACTATTAATATATGCATCAAATATAGTTACACCAATAATTCTTGGAAGGCTTTGGAGAATAATTGTAAAGACTAAGTAGTGCACTACATTCCGGCTTTGAGGATCTTTTTAGGAAATCTTAGTTTAACGCTTTTAACTTCAGGTCCTGCAAAGACTTTCTTAAGAAGGATAGGTGTACTTATATTAGTTACTATAACGACTATAAAAGCCGATAAATAAGCTTCTGCACCTAATAATCCAAATGAGACAGCTGTATATGCAGCTATTATGGCAAACTCGCATCTGGGAAATAATCCAACAGCTATTCTTAGACTTGATCTAGCTGGAAATCCTAGTATAAATGATGTTAATCCTGCACCCATTATTTTACCAGCAAATGCTGCAAGAACCATTATTAAATAAAAGCCTAGATATTCCGGTTTAAGAGCCGCTCTTAAATCTATCTCTGCAGCTGTTGTTACAAAGAATACTGTTGAAAAGACTATTGCAAGTTTACGAAAAGTATCCCTTAAGTGACGTAGTCCATGTATTTCAGATAATGCAAGTCCTGTAGCATATGCACCTACGAGTGGTGATATGCCAAATATCGACATGAGGACAGCTATTCCTGCAAATAAACCCATTAGTAACGAAGTTAATGCTTCTTCTACATGAAACTTACTAATTACACCTACGATGCGATCTGAAAATCTGTGTAATAGAAATACTATTATTATCCATGCACCAAATGCCTTAATAAATACAAGTGATACATTCGGTAAATTAATAGCGCCTATCATAACGATTGATACACCTATTGCTATAGTAATGAGGGATGTTAGATCATCTAGTACGGCTATCTCCATAACCGTATATCCCTCTATAGTGTGAAGCTTATTTAGCTCCATGAGAGTCCTTATGGTTAGACTAATGCTTGTAGCTTCAAGTATTGCTCCGAGGAAAAATGATTCTAGTAATCCATAATGCATTACAAATAAACCTACGATAAGTCCCATGGAAAAAGCTCCTATGGCCTCGCCAATGGTTAATAAGCCTGCGATAGGCAATAACCTAATGAATTCACTATATCTAGTTGATAATCCAGCATAAAATAGAAGTAAAGATACACCGAACCAAGCTATAGCTTTAGTTAGATCATTTACTATGTACAGGTTTAATAGGCTTGCACCCACTATTATTCCGGCAATAAGATCTCCTAAGACTGCTGGGAATTTGAAACGGATAAATACTTCTTCAAGAATTTTCCCAGTAATTAATGCTATTGCTAATATATAGAAAACCATTACATCACTTGTTATTCCCTCTATCATCATTTAGTCACCATGTCATCTTTGCATCATCGTAGCTTCAGACTAGTTAATAGGTCATTGTTGATAAAAATAGTTACTATTCATGGGAAAACAATTTATTTCGAGAAAACCAAGTAAAGAATAGCGGGTACTAGAGTATTACTTAGATGTTTTAGAGTGTGATGTTATTGAGTAGAGCTTTAAGAGAGAAAGCCAGGGCTAGGAGAGTATTTGAGAAACATGATGTTGACAGTTTACTCAATATTGGTATTGGCGAGTTTATTCGTAAGTATAAGCCTCCCTCAACACACTATATTGTTGCTCGTAAGGGTACTAAGCTCTATAATGTGTTAAAGGCGATAGCTACGGGTCATCCTGTTCTAATAGTTGTAGTTGATGAAAATAGGAGGCCTATAGGCTATATTAGTGAATTTGAGCTTCTACGTATGTTTTCCCGCAGGCCAAGATATTCATTCTTTATTGCAGGCTTTAATCTTGCAAGACTAAATATACCTATTGAAAGCGCATTAAATATACCGGTAGAGAAGATTATGGAGGATAGGCCATTAGTTGTCAAAGAAGATACTTCATTAAAGGAATTACTAACTTTAACACGTAATCTACATGTATCATCGATCATAGTCGTTGATGAAAAGGGTAAGTTAAAGACAGTTCTTACTCTACCATATCTTATGAAGACATTGTTACGCATACTTCTTGGAGAACCTATAATGGTATATTAAAAACAAGATCTAAATCCTACTAGATTATTAATACTCTAAGTCTTTGAATAAGATTATATAATGAATAGACTAGTAATATTATATATGATGAGATGAAGTATATGACAGAGAACCAACTATCAAGGGATGATGTATTCCTGCCGTACTGAGCATATATATTCATATATTCTAATAGGAGAAATACTTATTAGTAATGATACATCTATATTTTCTGTATTTCCTCCACTTTAATTCCACTTTAAAAGTTTGAAGGAGGTGGTATTTATGGCTCATCTAGAGACTCGCCATTTTAATGTTGAAGCAATAGACTTTGATATAGGGAGGAATGTTGTCATAATAAATGAGAAAGATGCTAAAGAGCTTGGTTTAGGCCCTAATAATAGAGTTAGATTGATTAAAGGAGATCGTACAAGAGGCGCATTTACAGCTATAACTAAGACTATGGTGCCTCCAGGGAAGATTCTTGTTAGCCGTGATGTAGCTCATGAATTAAGAATAGGGAAGGAGAATATAATTGGTTTAAAACCAGTACCTGTACCTCCAAGTTTTCATTCACTACAGAAAAGACTACATGGGCAAAGGCTTAGTCAAGATGAAATGTTCATGTGGATTAAAGATGTTGTTGAAGGTATATATGGTGAGACTGAAATAGCTGCATTTCTCGTAAGCCAATTATATTATGAACTTAGTGAGGATGAACTTAATGCATTAATTAGGGCTATGGTTGAGACTGGTAGTCGTATAGAGTTTGAAGATACAGTTTATGATGAGCACAGCATTGGCGGTGTTCCTGGTAATAGTAAAGTTGCATTATTAGCTGTACCCACGATAGCAGCGGCAGGCTTATTGATTCCAAAGACTAGTAGTCGTGCTATAACTAGTCCAGCGGGTACGGCTGATACAATGGAAGTACTTGCTCGTGTAGACTTTTCTCCCGAGGAACTTAAGGAGATTGCCCGTAAGATAAGAGCTACACTTGCATGGGGTGGTAAACTTAATCTTGCTCCAGCAGACGATATCTTCGTTAATATTGAGAGAAAGCTAAGTATCGATCCATGGCATCAGATGGTTGCCAGTATACTTGCAAAGAAAGTTGCCATGGGCGTAGATAATCTAGTTATTGACATACCTGTTGGTAGGAAAGCTAAAGTAAAGGATATGAAGGCAGCAGATCAATTAGCAGGTCTTTTCATAAGACAAGCAGCACGACTAGGTATGGGTATAAGGGTTGCTGTTACTTATGGAGGCCAGCCCATAGGGAGAACAGCTGGTCCAGCATTAGAGGCTATGGAGGCTCTGAAGGCATTGATTGAGAGGAGAGGTAGTAAGAGTCTTGTTGAGAAAGCTATGAGTATAGCTGGGTTGGTTATAGAGTTATCTGGTAAGGTACCGCCTGGCCATGGTATGGAGGTTGCTCGTAGCATATTTGAGAAAGGATTAAGTTGTGAAAAGTTCAAACAGATCGTGGAGGCGCAAGGAGGGGATCCTAATGTTAAGCCCGATGATATACCAATTGGTAGTCATACCTATACTATTGAAGCACCTATAGAGGGAGCTGTAACTCATATAGATAATGCTGCAATAACTGCTATTGCACGTGCAGCTGGTGCACCTTTTGATAAAGGAGCAGGAGTATATCTACATGCTAAAGTAGGGTATCGCGTGAATAGAGGAGATCCATTGATGACGATCTATAGTAGTAGTGCTATTAGGCTCCAAGAGGCATTGAATATAGCCTCTAGATATAGTCCGATACTTGTTGAAGGAATGCTGATAAAGATTTTACCATAGGTATTATTCAAGTTCTATCTCTATACGTATTTTCTTTACTCCACTGGGTACACCCTCTATACTAGCTAAGAATCCACGGACTAAGTTCTTTAAGATAGTCTGCATACAAGGATCAAGATGTAGGACTCTATCATTAACTATAATATTTCCTCTAGAAAGTATAGGGCAATCTATAGGCTGAATCTCCATACGAAGTATTCTCTCAGCAAGTTCAATACATGAGCCAAAACCACATTTCCGGCAATCTTCTGGCTTCATAAGTGATGATAGAGTTTGTATGGAATCCTTAAAGATCTCTCCTACTAGAGCATCTATCTCTTCAAATAGTAATGCATTTAATCCCATTTCCTTAGCATTACTAACAAGATCAAAGTCGTGGCTAACTATAAACCATAGTCCAGGCTCCTTAGCAAGATGTTGAAGTTCCTCCTCATTTTCAATAATAGCAATTGCTTTACCAACATTCACTCCTCTAAATCCCTCAACAATGACAAGTGGATGATATGGCATATACTTCATCACAAGATTCCTAAGATCATGTTCTGACTCCATAAAGACTGTTGTTTCTTCAGGACTAGATACAACAACTACATTTGCACCTGCAGTCCAGTACCGTCCAGGATCTGATCCGGGATCTATTTGTGGTTCATGGGTCTGTTTTATAACAGCTACTACTACACCCTTTCTTCTAAGTCCCTCAACAACTTGCTCTCCAAGACTAGTTTTTCCAGCACTGCTTCCCAGAGCTATTATCCTATAAATAACAGTATAGCCTATATTTGGTGTGTATTGTTCACTCGTACTTGCTCGCCTCCATAACCTATATGCTCTATATTCTACGGTATATAAATATAGGTAGATTTGCTTTAAATAGTGTAGGCATATATTTATTGCCTTGGTGTCAATGAAATGGCTGGGCAATATGATGTCGTAATTATTGGTGGAGGGGTAGCTGGGCTTACAGCTGCATGGCTAATTTCAAAGCAAGGATATAGAGTGGCTATTGTTGAAAGAAAACTCTTAAATAAAATAGGCGAGAGAGCCTGCGGTGATGCAATAGGTCTTCATCACTTCCAAGAACTTGGGTGGATGCCTCCGCAAGATGTCTTAAACGGTAGTTATAAAGGTGTTAAAATAGTAAGTCCGAGCGGTAATTATTCAGTAATTGTCTATGGTGAAGGAATAAGTGTTGATTCATTGAAGTTCGGGCAATGGCTATTAAGAAATGCACTAGATAATGGAGCAACACTATACGATAATAGTCATTTCATAGATATCGAACTTGATGATAAGGGATTCGTAAGGAGAGCTATAATAAAGGATCTTAAGTTGGGAATAAAAAGGGATCTTGAGGCTAGGGCATTTATAGATGCTTCTGGTGCAGTACCAGCACTCCGTTCAAGATTACCCCGTGAATATCCTATAGCTGAAAGACCGTACATGACTGACTATAATATCGCTTATAGAGAGGTTATCGAACTAAGAGAGCCTATTAGAGGTGAGGACAAAGATTATGCAGTAATTTTTCTTAATAAGAGAGTGGCGCCTGGTGGTTATTGGTGGCTGTTTCCGAAGAAAGACGGTTCTATAGCAAATATTGGCGTTGGTGTTATATGGGGCAAGGGAGACTATAATCCAAGGTTAAACTACTATAGGTATATTAGAGGAATGTATCCTGGCAGATTAATTCATGCTGGAGGAGGGCTTGTACCTACAAGGAGGCCTTTACCAACGCTTGTTTGGAAGAATGTAGCTGTTATTGGTGATGCAGCATATACTGTAAACCCTGTTCATGGAGGTGGACGTGGTTCGTCAATGCTTGCAGCAAGTATTGTTTCAAAGTATTTAGGTAAGGCTCTTGAAGAAGGTAGAATTGATGAATATAGCTTATGGGATATTAATAAGGATTACATGGAGGCTTATGGAGCTAAGCAAGCTGGTTTAGATATCCTTAGGATGTATCTACAGATTATGAGTGATGATGACTTAGAATTTGTCTTAGCTAAGAAAATAGTTGATGGCAGATCAATATATGATCTTGGTACAAAGGCTAGTTTAGCTGAGGAAATAATATTAAATGTTAGAAGAGCCTTATCTCTTCTGACAAGACCATCATTACTTAATCAATTAAGAATAGTTAAAATGTATATGGATAAGGCTATGGAATATTATTTACAGAAGTATCCAGAGACACCAGATAAATTAAGTAATTGGTTAAGAGAAGTAAATGATCTATATAATGAGTATATGCGGACAATAGGGTTCGAGCCAGGACCTTTAGTTAAATGGTAGTGTTATCTATTAGATTCATTGTAGAGGCTAATGTTTTTACAGTTAATTTAATTCATTAAAAATACATGATTTTAATAATTTATTTTCTCATTACTAATTGATTTATTAAAGTTTATATCATGATATTATACATATAGTTTGTTAGAAGGTCCAGTAAGGTAGGTCTTTAAAGTATAAGAACTATATATGGGAGTTATAATTGATGAGTTCAAGGGTTATCCTTATCGGTCTTAAATTGCCTATGGTATCTCCAGGAGATGATCTTGTTGGATTATTGCTTGAGTCTATGGCAAGGGAAAATATTGAATTGGAAGACGGAGATGTACTTGCTATAACTTTAAAAATAGTATCTAAATCTATGGGTTTATTAGTCGATATAAGGAGTATAGAGCCTTCTAAGGAGGCTATTAAAATAGCTAGTAAAGCAGGACTTGATCCTCGTGTAGTAGAACTTATTTTAAGAGAAAGCGATTCTATAGTTGCTGCAGTGCCTTTTGAGGCTATTGTAAGGAATAAAATAATAGATTTGACAAGATATTCAAAGGATCCTAATAAAGCATTGAAAGCAGTAAAGTACTATCCTACTATTTTAATTACAGTAAGAGATGGTATGTTATGGAGTGAATCAGGTATTGATACATCGAATCATCCACCTAACATCTACTCTATACCTCCGAGAAACATTGATGAAGTCGCTAAGAAGATCTCTATGGAGATCTTTGAAAGGACAGGTAGAAATATAGCAGTTGTTCTATGCGATACAGAACTCTTTCCATGGGGTGCAATGGATATAGCTCGTGGATGCTATGGTATTGAGCCATTAACAAGTGAGTTCGGTGAACATGATATGTATGGTAAGCCGAAGTTTGGTGGAATTGATAATATTGCGTATGAAATATGTGGTGCAGCAGGTCTTATTATGAGACAAGGAGCTGAAGGAATACCTGCTGTCCTCATTAAAGGATTAAAATATAAATGGTTTAATGGTGGATTGAAAGATAAATCAATAGGTTTAGATCAGTTAAGGGGAGGGCTAAAGTTAACAATAAAACATACCCGGAAAGTAATTGGGTTAAGAAGAATTCTTAGGATGATCTGTAAATACTTCGGTATATAGTATTTTTCAAAATAATTTTAGGTGTATTAATTGATTGTTGGAGGCCTTGATCCATCAGGCTCTCCGAAAAGACCTAGTGGTTTAGCATTAATTGATGTAATATCTAATGAAATCGTCTATGCAGGTCTACTTTATAATGATAAAGAGATCATAGGCACTATCTTAAAATATAATCCCAGCGTTATCGCCATAGATTCTCCATTATCATTAACTGAGAGAGGATTTAGAGAAGTTGATATTCTTATGAAGAAAATGGGATATCCTGTTCTACCTCCTAGTTGGAGGGGAATGAGAATGCTTGTAATCAGAAGCTTAAAGATTATGAATGAATTAAATAGACATGGAATAATTGTTATAGAGACTCATCCTAAAAGTGCTTTAAGATCTAGCAATTGTAAAACCGCTACTGATCTCTTTATTAAGATCTTCGGAAAATGTAGACATGAATGGATTTCTTACAAGGACTTATGTGATGCTTTAATATCTTCACTAGTGGCTAAGTACTATGTAGAGAGCAATACTGTACAGGTAAGAGCTTCTGATGGAGTAATTTATTTACTTCCTAAGGTGTGTAATCATGGTTAGAGATAAGATATTGACAACAATTGTTCTCTTAATAGTACTCTTCTCAGTTATTAATTCACCCATTAACCTAGCCTTTGCCTCTCTCATCAACAATGTAGAGATCTATGTACATGTAAATTATAATAGAAATGTAACGTATAGACTGACTGCAGATCTCGTTTTTACTGAATTACAGAATATATCATCTATAGAAGCTTACATGAAATATAGTAAATTAGACTATGAATATATGTCAAAGATCACGTACACAGATAATCTTCATCGAAATAGTAAAATGAAGAATCTTTCATGGAGAATGGAGGATCTAAGGATTCAAAGGAATAAAGAGAACGAATATTACATAGACTATGAGAGAAGTATTATTTATAATAGTAATGGTTCAAGCAATATCAGCCTCTGCATGGAAATGACTATACATAAACCAAGGAGCAACTATATTTCGATAAAAAATTCTATTATGGAGCTTAAAACCACTCATTTAGAGGACATATTTCGATTCAACGTAACAATACTATTATTTAGAAATATAGCTAAAAACAGTACTATTATTACCAAATACGATATAGAGAAGAAGAATAATGTCACATATTATACTGGATGGGCTAATATAACGAATGCAGTACTGGATATTTCTAGCATATCAAATAAGATCATCAAATACTATCTTGGTTCGTATGCTCCTATAATCCTTATTGATAATCCAATTGAAGTTCTTAAGTTAATTGATAAGCTCCATATAAGCACATTATACACTGGTAAAACATTCTTATTTGAAGAGAAAAGTAGTGGCTCAATATCTATCTTACTCTTAAATCAAACACCATTATATGTCGAAGTAAATGGCAATATAGATAGCTATCTGTTAAGGCCTCCAAAAGCTTATCCTGTTTATGGATCATATAGTTTTGCTGTTGAAATTACTGAAGATAATGAATTACATGGTAAACTTTATGTAGAGTATGTCTATAATTATGGATATGAATTTGTTAACGAGTTCTTTAAAGACGTTGGTTCATATATTGAAGATATTGTTGCCAGGAATGTTAATACATTTAAGATTAATCTATGGATCTCGAATGGTACTTTAGTATATAACTCAGGTATTTATAATGAATTGTACCTTGATCATAGGAATTATACATTACTATACAATATTGTCTATAATATTGAAGAGACTAAAGGAGAAAGTCACAAGCAGACTATTGATTATATGTCAATGACTATAGTATTGTTGGTGATAATTGCTATAGTTATATCTTACTTCCTATTACATAAGAGAAAGAAACTATAGTGTCTTAGAGGATTTATTTGATAATTTTCTCAATTAATGTATGGACGTAATGTAATAGATATTCTATTTTCCATAAGGACATCATTTTTACTTTAAATGGTATCTTAATCTTTGCTCCACTAGCTTTAATATGTCCTCCTCCCCCAAGCTTTGCAGCAAGTTCTCTAACATTATATCCAGTCGATCTAAAGCTTAGCTTCCCATCTCTACTTACAATAACAGCTATATCTGCATTCGTTCTACCAAGTGCTAGTGAAGCAATAAAGCTTGTATCAACATGGTCGTGGTACGGTAAATAAACTATTTTTAGTCCATTAACTTTCTTTATAAAAAGACTATGGATAACATCATTGTAGGCCCTTAATTCTTTTTCTAATTTAGCTACAATATTTTCTGTGAATTCATCTTTCCACAAAATACCTTGGGACAAGATATCAATTACATGAAGTCTCCATGAGTTCTTCTCTCTTCTTCTAACAAGTCTTAGATACCAAGGTCCTCTCCAGTGATCGAATTTCCATAAGTCTCCTGCACATACTCCATTTACAAGCTCATCGATAAAATCTTGTTTAACATTCTTTCTTCTTCTTGGAGCATACTTGGCTATGACTCCCGTTGCACATGTACTTCGATCAATGTAGAGTTTAACACCGATGGCTTTTATTCCACTAATCCATTCTTTTTCCCATACATGATGATCATACCATTCAACCTCGATCCCCTTATTAATGATCTCCTCTAAGTACCTCCTTATTAATGGATAAAACCTATTGTTCATGCCAAGGTCCATGAATACTATTTTATCCGTCCTAATATCTATAAGTGATTTAATAGTCCGTTCCATCAGGTATGGTTCTGTAAAATAGATCTTCTCCGGCTTTTCTCCTTGTAGGTATATGTAAAGCGATGCACTACCTATTCCATCAATGTCTGTATGTGTCACTATGTAATACACTAGATAATCACCCATTTCTCCTTGGAGTTCATAGTATTTTGTATTCTCTTATTAATAATCTTTACTCATAAATAGGTATTTAGCACATCTATATGGTAGGGAGTATGTAATTGGTAAAACCACCATTAGAGCTATGTATAAGGTGTAAGGGAACACGTAACCTATGCGGACTTGGCTATTGTCCATTATTAGCTGGTTTAAGGTCTAAGGTAATTAGTTTACAAAGTATTCGAGGACTAGATGTACAGGGTAGTACTCCTCCATCGATAATTGTTGGAGAGAGGGGGTATCCAAGAATTAGACTATATTATGCAGTGCCGCCTGGAATAGTTGGTGATGAAGCTAGAGATTATGATAATCCCAGTCAATGGCATATGAGGAAAAATCTTGGAGAGATTATTGAGCTTAGAAGTAGACTGCTTCATATAGTTTTACCAACTAGGGTATATAATCCATATAAGCTTTATGAGACAGAGATTGGACTAGCCATTGTGTCTGAAAAACCTGTAGATACAGAGGCTCTATTAAAAAAGAAGCCTATTCCAAGACTAGTATTTGATCCATTGACTCCGCCGAGAGGGCCATCTGCACCAGCTAGAAGAGTTAAGGTAACCGGAAACCCCGTTATACCAAAGCCTATTGAGAAACTCATATGGGATGATATAAAGGCTGAGGAGGCTATATATAGACTTTACAAGAACGGTCTTGATTTCTACACAATAGTTCGTGCTTTAACAATTGGTTTTCTAGGTAGAACTGGGCAGAGAAGACTTGTCCCTACTAGATGGGGTATTACGGCAGTTGATCAAATGATTTCAAAGAAATTATTAAGTAGAATTAGGAAATACGAACCAATAAATGATCTTCTCATATTCTATAGTGAGTACCTATATAATAAATACATGATAATACTTGCACCAAGTGGTTACCGTGGATTATGGATAGAAGTATGGCAGCCAAGGAGTTTATGGAATCCGCATGTAGAACCAGCTGTTTTAACTATATATGATAATTATCGTGGAGAGCCAAATATTATGGATGGAGGCTATCTAGCCGCTAGAACTAGCGTACTAGAATACCTTGACCGTATTAAAAGACAAGCGCGTATTATAATACTTAGAGAAATCTTACCTCAATACATGTTTCCAGTTGGTAATTGGCAGATTCGTTTAACAGTTAAAAAGGCTTTAGATAAGGGTCCAATTATAAAGAATCCTTCTATTCATGAGGTAAAGGATTTCATTGACAGGAGATTCACGAGGATACCCGATAAAGTTACTGAATTAATTTTATCATTTACATACATGTTTAACCAGAAAATTTTAGATAAATGGTTCAAAGCGTAGATTATATATTTGTTTCCAAGATAATATTTATTAAAGAATTATAGAAATAATAAGATTTAGGAAAAAGGCATAGTTTTTATAAAAGTGAATTCTAAGTATATAGACTTGGGGCATATATGGATAGAGTGAGCTGTAATGGGATATCTAGCTAAATTAAATGAGAAAATAATGATTATATATAGAATGTTAGGAAAAATCTATCCAAAATTATCTATTTTGTTACTTAGTTTAATATTAGCATACTTAATATTATTCTCATTCTATGAATCAACTCCCATCAATGTATATATGATTATATATGCTATATTTGCTTTTTATTACATAATACTTTCATTATCGATCTATAATGAAACGAGAGGAGTATATAGGGAGAGCTTCATATATTCGATCCTAGCAATAGGATTAACTTATAGTTTATTTTTAATCGGATTATTCTATTTATTAAGGATGGTTAGCCTCCATATCATTTCAATAATAATCCTTATGCTCTCCATATTGCCGATACTTGGTTATCTAAGTCTTAACTTCTTCAAAATTAAAATAACTATTGACCATAAACAAGTAACTTTTCGCCCTACATTCATCTCTATTCAACCAGTTATACTCTTATTGGCCGTTATTCTTGTATGTATATTCGAAATACTTGGATACCATGAACTAATAATTCATCTTCCTTTACTGCTGGCATCAGCCCTCATAATACGTCTTCTAGAATTTAGAAGTAAGAAAGAAGATGTAACAGTATTTGCATCCAAAGTATATGATATATTTAAATACATTACTGAGCATAAAAGAGGCCCGTTAATTGTACTCATTGAATCTAGATCTAAAAAGAGTATTTCCTATGAATCCATATCCGATCTATTAAAGAAATACATTAATCTAAGTAATAAAGGCGTTGTTGAATTTGTGTTTAGTGATAGTATTGGAGCTAATTCCATAAATGGAAATAATCGTGGAAAGATTTTGCCACCAGTAATTATTAGATATGGAGAACAATATATTTATGAAAATGTTTTTAGAAGACTGACTAGTATTATTGATAGGATCAAGAATGATCTAAGTAATGATAATAATGGTCTAGTCTTTATATTAAGGACTAGCGTTCTTGAGCAACTACCTGGTTCTTTTCCCTTAAAATATCTTTGGTTCAGGACTCTTGTCGATTTATTGGATGAAAAAGACACACTTATATTGGTTAATGATACACCTGGAAAATCTTCTCTAGGCCCTATTGAATATTTTATATCATTTGTTATTCACATTGATTAACTAAGTTTTCGTATATAAAATAACTTCTTATATAGGTTTAAACCATTCCCGACTTGGTAAGAAAATTTAAACAAAAGCTATTAATCCTATATACCCATAAATATAGTGTAGGTGATAATGGAATGCCTTATAGAGTTATACCAACTGGAATACCGGGATTAGATAAGGCTATTGGAGGAGGATTTACAAGGCCTGGCTTAGTTTATATAGTGGGTCATCCTGGTACTGGCAAGACAATAATGTGTATTCATTACGCTTATAATAGAGCCATAAAACATGGTGAAAAAACTAAATATTTAACATTGTCAGAGCCTAAGGATCTCCTTATACAACGGATAAAACTTTTAAAATTTGATAAACTTGATGAGTTTCTGAATGAGTATTTAAGCCTTGAAGAGGCAATGCCTTTAGCTGAGTATAGAGTCATTATTAATGTTGTTGAACATATTTTGGAAGATATATCTAAGGGTGAGTATGCTAATTTAATAATAGATAGTCTTTCATCACTTGTAAGAGGCTTATCTCCTCAGGAAGTAGCTAATATACTTCAAATGATCTTTAAAGAGGTTACAGGTAAAGACATTACAACAATAATTGTTGGAGAAATACCATTATTTGCAGAAATAAAATTGCCTGGTGTTGAAGAGTTTATGGCAGATGTTGTAATTAGACTTGACTACATAGATATCCATGGAGAGAGACTTGCTGTAAGAATGACTCCTATTAAGATGAGAATAGGTGCTATCGATAGAAAATATTATGAAGTAGCAGTTGATGAAAGAGGCTTTAATGTTGTTGGAGAACTACCAAGTAGGGCTTTTGGAACCATATGATTTAGTTATTAATCCTATAGATTATTAAAAATAATATAAAATTATTTAGATTAAATAATTGCAAAATTACTTAAGTATGTTTAATTTCTAAATAATTAATTGATAGAAAAATTAATAGAGGATGCTTAGTTAATTGTTAAATATAGATGCTATCACAGAATGGGTATACAGGTATTGTTTAATATCGGATCATCTTCCTCTACGATTCCTAAATCATTCCTAAGTTTGTTGAGGGAG
>Ga0190367_1000850_pt1 | contig 19859 bp, 19 predicted proteins | sample 4872181011_MG_FD_171838 | JGI IMG/M metagenome (GOLD analysis project Ga0190367, IMG submission 171838) | Hydrothermal vent microbial mat bacterial communities from Southern Trench, Guaymas Basin, Mexico - 4872-18-10-11_MG | ecosystem: Environmental > Aquatic > Marine > Hydrothermal vents >...
CGGGTTTCCTCGCTACGGTTATGGGGTTTTGGGGCTTGTATGCTACCTGGATCTACGCCGTGAAAGTGAAGAAGTTAGCTTCTGTATTTGAGGATCTTGAAAGTGTGGTCTACGCGTTCTGCAGCATTCTGTGCCTACTCGGCGGAGTTAGTGCCCTGATTCTAAGCGTAGCGCCAGGTATGGGGGCGATAATCGCTGCAGCGGTTATAGCAGTAGTAGGAGTGTTCTTACTCGTTATTAGCATAAAAATAGGTTAAACTAACCTAAGATTTGTTGTTCGAGTAAATTGCACGACGGCGCTGGATATATACGAAACTACCTATCACGACTGCAGCGAACGCTACCACCATAAGACCTAGCACAACTGGTCGCATTCGCTGTAGTGGTGCTGGCTTCAAGTCAACGAACACACCCTTCTCAGCGGCGAACATGGAGAAAGAGGGGTCGTGGTCGATAGAATACCCGCTCCAGAGAGGATAGCAGCAAGAGTAGAGATGGGTGGTAGCATTAACCTCGAGATGCCAGGATAGAGCTGGAGTCACGCATTCGAACTCTGCTGACACGAGGTCTAGTGGTGTGATGCAAGATGTCGCGTTGACTTCTTGCGTTCCATTCCACACGTAGGTGTTGCCACCGAAAAGAACGCTACCGACTGGTTCGTCGTCTGTGAAGAATGTAAGGTTGCGGCTTTCACGATTAGGAGTTTGATGACCGGGACACTCACGACCTGCCTCATCAAGAGCTCGGTGCTCAGCGGTCCGATTGTAGTCTGCTTCAATTGTTAGGTAAGTCAGCGCCATGGAGAGGTCGTTGAGGGAAGACTTGTTGGACCACTCACCTACATAGGTGTCGACCTTGAGAGTTGCGGCATAGTACTGAGTGCCGTTAACTTCCTGTATCTCTGGAGTGAAGTGGAAAGTGTAGGCGAATTCGCTAATTGTCTCCTCGATAGATTCCTCATCGGTAGATCCATCGCAGAAAGATACGTGTTCGGATGTACCGATGGGGACTAGCTTCCCTTGGATATTGATTGCTGTTAGCCCCCATGTTAGACGATGGTCTTCAACGTGAGGAAGCTCTACTTGGAAGGATTCTATCGATATTGGTCGAAATCGGTACAGAGCTTCGCCAGATATCTCCCATTGCATGTAAGACTGGTGAACATCGATATCCATGATCTGATCGCCGTCTTGGTCCTTAAACACGTGAAGCGCAGTTAGTCGGTGGCGAAGCACATCGGCAGTTACGCTAACATAGTTTTCCTCGATCTCTACATTGCGGGTGTGGAGCTGCTCTATGACGAAGAACACATAGGTTCTATGAAACTCAGTCGTCTTATTTTCCTCTGGAGATGTCCAAGCAGCGGTACCGTTTACCTCAGCAGAAATTATCGCCGTGTAGGTGAAAACCTCATCGCCAGTAAAGGAGGGAGGTGAAGTTTCATTCTCGATAAACGGTTTGAGGCTGTAATCAGGGTCGTAGAGAACGAGGACGAGGAAGGCGATAATCTTCCTACTTATCTCAACTGTAGCATCGAATGTAAATTCAGAGCCCGCTCTCAGACCAGACCAAGAGAAGCTAAACTCGTCAGATACTGTCTTATTGACCCAGTAATAGCGGTAGAAAGTAGCGTTAACTCCTTCAGCGGGTGTCATGTTCCTTAGCCCTAGGCAAAGCTGCCGGACTCCAGGGAATATGCGAACAACCTTTGGGCGACGCCGCCAAATGAAAGCCGATGCGCTAGTGACGCTACTTACAAGTAGTAGGGTGCAGCAGAGCAGGGCTAGACCTAGCGTGATCCGCTTCATCTATACCTATAGATGTGGGTATTAAAGGAGGTTGTGAACGATTGGTCTAGACGTTAGAGCTATTAGACGCAGCACTTTGTTTAGTTGCCCGATGAGGAAAGTCACCCTCTCTGATTAGTGATTGAGACAGCCCTGGGGTATCTGAGGGCTAGCAGGGAAGCCCAAGTGCTTCCATGAACTCGATAACGCGACGGAGAGCAGCTAGGAGGTTAGCGCCTTTTGCGGTTAGACGATACCAACGGCGTCCATCTTCTACCAACTCTTCAATAGCGCCAACCTGTTTAAGCTCAGCCAGGTAACGCTGTAGACGCTCATGTGAAAGGTTAGCGCGATAGAGGATGTGTGTTGGAGGCGCTCGTCCTTCAAGACGTATGGTTTCTAGTATTTCGAAGTATATTCGAATTCGCGACCGATAATGTTTAACCAAGACCACGACGGTGTGCGGAGATCGCTACTAAGAGAAGCGTGTAGGCAACTACGCGAAGCACTTGCGCTATCAAAACAGGTGAGGGGGGAGGGTACTCAGGGCAGAGACCGAAAATGGTGTGCGACGCTGTGAGCAGGAGGAAGGCTGTGAGAGAAGCAGCGGTAGCGGGTCTCCGCTTATCGAGAAACTCGAGGGTTATGGAGACCGTAACTACTAATGCGGCTAGCGCGGCTACGACTTCAGCACTATATCTAACAAGAAGGAGGGGGGTCATTACAGCTAAGGGAGGAACTTCACGCGAGGGAAGGTAGGAAGCAGCTAGCAAGAGGAAAGCGATCATTGATAGGAGGGAGGAGAATGTGAGTAGAAAGGAGGGTGTAGCTAGCTCTCCTCCCGCTGACGCTATTATAGAGGTCATGCAGCTGAAGAAACAAGCTGCTGAAAGGAGGACAAAGCTTACCGCAAGCCGGTATATACGAGGAATTCGAATCGCGCGATAGGCGTTCAAAGCCCTAGAGGCAACGGCTAGCGCTAGCATACCGCACACCGCATCTAACCCAGCGTGTACGAGAGGGTACACTTCCGAGTAGCAGACCTTTCTTGATAACTATATGCCTAAGACGAGAAACGAAGGATAGTGCTGAGCATTAGCGCTAGTAGTGCTAGCGACCACGCCCATTTCACGAGCCATGAAGCTGTTTGATCAGGACGTAGTCGAGCAGTTAGAACCTCTAGTAGGGTAACTCCGATCGTAAACAACAGAGGCACCAGCCCAGAAGCTATTGCACAGTAGAGTACGGGTGCGGGACATAAAGGAACGAAAAGAACGTTAAAAAGGGCTGCAACCGCATAGAGTTCAACCGCATGCGCTACTTTAAACAAAGCGAGAGGAAACCCACTGTACTCGGTTAGAGGACCTTCGAGAATTTCTCCCTCAGCAAGAGGTGCGCTAAACGGAGTTTGAAGAAGCTTTGCGATTGCAGCTAAGTAGTACGCAGTAGCCGCTATCAGCAGCGGCAAAAGCCATGATAGGCATAAAGAAGTGGTTGCGTAGATGGAAGATAGATCGAAGCTTTGACGGAGAATTGCGGGAACAAGTGTACTAGCAAAGAACGGGGTTTCGAATGCAATTAGCTGCTGAAGCAGTCTCGAAGCACCTACTTGCCCGTATGGAGACCGGGATGCTGCTCCACCAATTAGTAGAAAAATGGGTGGGGCGGACAGTAGAAACAGAACCACAAGCAAGTCTCCTGAGAAGGAAAGTGGGTGTAGCGAGCCGAGCGGGATCAGAGTAGCAGCGAGAAGCACAAGAGCAAGCGCCATAGGAGGAGCAGCAAGAAATAGAAAGCTCGTGCCTTCAGGGTACATCACCTCTTTGCCCATCAGCTTTATGACGTCGATAAAGGGCTGAATGATGGGAGGACCGCGTCGCCACTGAAGCCTCGCTCTTAGCTTTCGGTGAATACCTTCCAGTAGCAGTCCGTAGAGGACCGCAACCACTATTGTGACGATAACGAAGGCGATCATAGGGCTATCACCAGATAGGGTATTGAAAACACTACTGCAAGCAGTATTGCGGGAAGTGCTGCTCGAAGAGCGCGAGTAGGTAGTGCACGATAAGCGATTTGGCGTGCGTACTCTGCGAAAGCAGCAAGTACTGAGAAACGTGCGAAAGCCACCCCTACGAGTAGCCTCAGATCGCTGTACCTGATCATGATTGGTTCAAAACAGAATAGAAGAGGGGAGGGCGGGAATGTTGACAAAAACACAAGGAGAGAGACTGCTATCCACAGCTTTGCGGAAGTGGAGGGTTGGTTGGCTAACCAGCCAAGGACGAAGATTCCAACCAGAAGGAGGAGTAAGGTCAACGTTGAAACTGTGATGTTGTTAGATAGTATAAGGGGAGGAATCAATAGCAGTGTAGCGGATAGCGCCAATTTTTTCGGGGAGGGATTGAGTGTGGCATAAACGCCAGCACAGATAGTTGCAATGGTAACAACTAGTAGACCGAGGAAGGGGTATGTTAAGAGTAAAGGAACCGAAACAGCGATGATCGCTGCTGAGAAAACAAAGGCTCCAAAAGCAACAGTAGGTTGCACAAGTAAACGAAGCAGACCCCTCCATGCCCGATCTGTATTAGTAACCGTAGCTACGTAGGAGGAGGCGCTTTTGCCGATGGTTGTAAGGTATAAGGGAGACGAAGTAACCCTACCGTCAATATGCTGTCCCCCTAGGAAAAGCGGAACACGCCGTTGCGGCATTACTAGTAAAAGAGTAAGAGAGATCACAAGAATCAGGATTATCAGGAGGAGGGATACGGCAGCTGCCCATCTCATTCCAACTATCTTAAACGAGAAGCCTCCGAAGGAGGGGAGGAATTCCTCAGGTGGATTGAGGAGAGGGTAGACAAAAGAGGGTGCGAGTCCAAGTAGTAGGGTTAGTGCGGCAAGACCCGCCTGAGGTACTATGAGCAGAGAAGGCTCAGAAAACGGTTTTTCAAAAGAAGGCTCACCAGCAAAGACAGCTCCATAGGCGCGGAGGATCGCGATAGCGCTCAGCGTGCTTGCAGGAAGCACAAGTAGGATTACCACCATGGAAGGATCGCCAGCCGTGAGAAGTCCTGTGAAGAGAAGCCACTTTCCTACAAATCCGCTCGTCAGAGGAACCCCGGCCGCACCTAGTGCAGCAATGAGAAAGCAGAACGAGGTTATTGGAGCATGAACGCTGAGACCGCCGAGCGCGGTTAAATCTCGCGTACCAGCCATCTGCTCAACAAGACCCGCACCTAGGAATAGTGCAGCTTTGAAGAAACCATGTGCGAGCACGTGGAAAAGCGCTGCAGGTATGGCTATGGGAGAATTTGTAGAGAGAACAGTGTAGATAATTGCTAAGTGTGTGATGGTGCTGTAAGCAAGAACTCGTTTAAGGTCGGTCTCTCGGAGCATTAATATGGAGGCTGAGAGAGCAGTAAAAGCCCCTACGAGAGCAAGCAGGGTCCGCGCCCAGAGAAAGCTGGTTAGAACCGGGTGAAAGCGAAGTGCGAGATAAACTCCGGCTTTTACTAGTGTGGCAGCATGTAGTAAAGCGCTAACAGGTGTAGGAGCGATCATAGCGTCAGGTAGCCAGGTGTGGAAGGGAAACTGCGCGGATTTGGTGAATGCAGCAAAGAGAACGGTAAATGCGAGAATTCCCACCACGATTGAGGGGAGATTTGATTCCAGGAGAGCGTGCAAGGAGCGAGTACCTGTAGAAGCGATTACGTAAACGAATCCTACGAGGAGCGTAGCGCTTCCGAGTTCAGTAAGGAGTAAGGCTTTCGTCGCAGCAGTACCTGCCTGAGGCTTAGACCAATTGAAGAAAATGAGTGCGTAGGAGCAGAGACCAATAAGCTCCCAAGCAGCAACAAGTAAGAGGAGGTCGTCGCATACAATAAGAAGGGACATAGATGCGAGGAAGGATAGGAACCAGAGAAAGTAACGTCCCGCATCTTCTTCAACATATTTCGCGGAGTATAGGGTGGTGAAGAAACCTACGATCCCGAGAATCAGTAAGAAGGGGGCAGAAAGAGTGTCAGATACAAGAAGCAGATGGTTTCTCCAGTAGAGAGCAAGGGGTCCTTGACGTAGGGTGAGTACTACCGTGGATAGGGAGAAGCATAGAAAGAGGGCTGCTCCAACAACCGCCACAATGCGGGATATACGTTGTTCACATAGTCCTATTAGATAGGATACTAAAGCAGTAGTAACGGGCACGATAAGCAAGCAGAAAAGTGGGTTCACTGCCTCTTCTCAGCTAGCAATTTCGCCGCTTCGAGCAAAGCGTCGATAATAGCCTCTGGTTTTGGTGGACAACCAGCTACGTAAATATCCACAGGGATGACGCGATCGATGCCACCAAGAACTGCGTAAGAGGAAGCGCTTTCGGCTCTGTTTGTGAAAATACCTCCGCTTACAGCACACGTTCCGACCGCTACTATGACCTTAGGATCAGGGATTTGATCGTAAATCCGTTTGAGGAAGTTGACCGATCCTACAGTTACACAGCCAGTAACGAGAAGAATGTCGACGTGGCGGGGAGTACTTTTGTATACTGCACCAAACCTTTCAATGTCAAAGCGCGGAGTAAGTGCATCAACGACCTCGATTGTGCAGCCGTTACAACCGCCTACTTGAAGTAAACCGACCCACGGTGATCGACGGAATGCCCAGCGGAATAGTGCGTTTAGCACCATTTCTCTGGCGAAGTTCCAAGCTTTCTAGCAAGCTTCGTTCTGCAGGCGGGGCATAAAGAGGAGAAGCGCTTGAAGTCCTCTAAAGCGCGGTCACGCACTTCTTCAGGGAGATTCTCCGATAAGCGATCCGCGATGAAGCGTATGTGACTTACATCAGTTATTGGCTGGTTGCATTCGGTGCATCTGATAAATCGAACGTCTACCTCCGTCGACGAGAGCGTGTACAGCGTCTTTCTACTGGCGAGCAGGGAATATTCGCGCGTATGATGTAGAGCGTCTGTAGGGCATATCGTGACACAGCGCCCACAGGAAATACAGCGAGTATAATCGATTATGAGAACCGTTCTCTCGCCGTCAGAAATGTCCTGTACGTAGCAAGCGCCTGTTGGACAAACGCTGGAGCAAGCAAAGCAGCGAATGCACCGAGCATCGTCGAAATCTGGCGGACCCCTGAAGGAAGGTGGAAGAGAGGCGGGCTTTGCGGGATATTGGGTAGTTACTGGTGGGCGGGTGAGTGCGCGTAAGATTTCTTTCAGGAGCTTCATGGCTTCCAAGTGGTTAACGCTCTTAGGGGGATACGAGCAAGAACCGCTGCGCTCTGTGCAGAGAGTACGGTTACACGATCGCAGCAGGTCATACAGGGGTCGATGCTACCGATAGCTATAGGAACATCAGCGACGCGTAAACCCGGAAGTAACTGTACTATAGCGGATAGATTAAGCATGGTTGGTGTACGTATCCTTACGAAGGAGGGGTGGGCTGTGCTTTCCGCTGCGAGGTAGTAGACCAGCTCTCCACGAGGAGCTTCAACGCGTGCTATGCCCTCTCCTGCACGTAGCTGATACTCAACCGTAAGTGGACCGGATTCAGAAAGCAGCCGTTTGATGCAGATAAGTGCAGTGCGAAGCGACTGGTATGCTTCTCGGGCTCTGACAATCAGGCGTTCGAAGGAGTCGCCAAACTCCCCCAAAACGGGCTTCCAGTCGAGTTCAGCATAGGGTAGGTAGGGCTCAGCGGCGCGGACATCCAGTTTTAATCCAGAGGCCCGTGCATTTGGTCCCACAAACCCTATCTTACGTGCAGTCTGCTTATCGACTTCGGTTACACCACGACACCGACGTTTTAGTGTTGTGCTCTCTTTCATGATAGAAAGCAGTTTTGGTAGCTCTTTTGCGAGAACAAGCAAGCTGCGCCTAGCGCTAGCGAGATCCTTACCAGGTACAGGTCTGGAAACACCACCTATGGTTACCATCCCGCTATGTCTGCGACTACCTGTAATCCGTTCGATTGCATCGAGGACGTGTTCACGTATTTTCCAAGCATACATAAACAAGGTGCGAAAGCCCGCAAGATCGGCAACGAGCCCTATCAGGAGTAGGTGGCTATGGATGCGTTCTAACTCAGCAAGAAGAATGCGAAGCAGCTGCGCGCGATGGGGAGGGCTTATACCGAGTAAGCGCTCAACAGCGGTACAGTAGCATATTGCGTGAGCGGTGTTGCAAATACCGCAAACGCGTTCGGCGAGAAATATGTTCTGATGGAAGGTTCGTTGCTCCATTAGCTTCATGATACCTCGGTGGTTGTATCCTAGCTTGATCTCAGCACCCACCACACGCTCGCCCCGTACCCATAGTCGCAGAAACTCACCCTCAATAAACGCAGGGTGATAGGGACCTATGGGAAGGAGCGCAGCACTGCGGGTCAAGGCTCTAGTTCAGGCCATTTGCTTGGAAGGAACAAATTCCGCGTTACGGGGTTTCCGCTGAAAGATATACCAAGTAACTCCTGGGTTTCACGCTCTAGCCATGCCACGGAGGGCTCTATATCGGTGATGGAAGGAAGAGTAGGTTCTGAGCGAGGTACTTGTACTCGCAGCTGAACGATATACGATCTGCTATCCGACGGTACTTCAACTAGGTAAACGACTTCAAATCCTTCGTAGCCCCGGTCTATCCCCCATACGGCAAAAACGCGACCTTCTTCTTCTAATAGTAAGCGGATTGCATCGCGAAGCCTGTCAGGACGAGTATACGCTACTGCGGTAAAGTTGGCTTGATCAGCGTGCCAGGTGTCGACTACCGACGATAGTTTGTGAGAGAGTTTTTCGAGAATCATCCTATACTTTCGAGTAGGGCTTTCGGTTTTATCGCATGAGCATCAAGTCCGATCTCTTGACCTTTATGCCCTAGTGCGAGAGCGAGTAGCTCAACGAGATGCAAAACTGGAGTGGTTTGCCGGAGCCCTTTGCGACGGAGAACTAGCTGACCCCGTTCAAGCAGCATAAAGCAAGCAGGACATACGACAACTATGGCATCAGCACCAACTTGTTGTACATCTTCAACCTTAACACGAACCCGTGTTTCTAAAGCTTCATCGGGCTTTGCAAGGAACAGAGGATATCCGCAGCAGATCTTTGCAGTACGCCAGTTGACGATTCTAGCCCCAGTAAGAGCCGTAAGCTCGTGAATTGCATCTACTAGAGAAGGTTTACTACGCGGTTTACATCCCACATGAACAGCAACTCTTAGATTCTGCAACGGAGTTTGGATGCGTTTCAATAGTGCATTCCTTAGACCTATGAGGAATTCAGCGATGTGAAGGACCTCGGGTGGATTTTCAACAAGATCGCGGGCATGTAGTAGCGAATCCCAGCATCCATTGCACAGGGTCACTATGGCTCTGAAGTCACTTGCAATTGCGTCGAGGTTCGCTCGGGCGGTCTCCAACCAGTATTCGTAATCCAGTATCTTGAATATGAAGGGAGAGGGGCAGCAGGCGATCCCTCGCACATCGCTGAGGGAGAGCCCTAAGTCGTCTAGAATCAGACGGAAAGCTGCTTCAGCGAATGGCTGAAGGGCGGGGATGTAACACCCCCAGAAGACACCTGCCTTTGCGGCTACACTCACTCTTTCGCGGGTCTCCACCAAAGCTTTGCGTAGATCCTGTACTTACTAGCGAGCTGGTGGATCTTTCGGAATACCCCCTCTGAGGGAGAGGGCACAGGTATGTCTACAGGTAAGTGTAGCCTCTCGCGTAGACGCAGATAGCGGCGACCGGGTTCGGCTACAGCGCCTCTCTTAAGGAAGGATACTGCTGAGTCGCGAAAAGTAGTCGGGAGGGAAGGACGCTCTCGTCGTAGAGGGTAGAGTTTACGAGGCTTCGACAAGGCGTCGAATCTCGTTGCGTGGCAGGTACTGGAGTGCGCCAGTTGGACAGCACTTTACACAGAGAGGATCGCCACCGCAGAGGTCGCATTTGTGAGAGACGTGCAACTCAGGGATATAGCGAGGCGCAGATACAGGACAAGCGTATACGCAGCTACGGCAACCGATGCAGCGTATGGGGTCGATGCAGACAGCGCCTGTAGCGGGATCGCGGTAAATCGCCTTAGGGTCGGAGGGGCAAGCTGCTTCGCAGAAAGCATACTTACAGTGGGAGCAGTAGGATACAGCAACTAAATCAGGTAGTTCGAGAGAGAGGAGGGGGTGAATGCGTCCTCTATCAGGGTCTAATGTTCCGTAGTGGCGGTAAGCACATACGATTGCACAAAACCCGCAGGCACTGCAGAGTTGAGGGTCGTGGAAGAGTGTCCGCTCTTCGCTGAGCAAGGCTCGCGCCTATTAGCCTCACGATAAGAGCTTGCTATTCAAAGCAACCTCTAAATATTCCATGAGAAGTCCGCGCATGGGGGACAATCCATCATCGTATAGCCCCCGTCTCTCTTTTCTAGATCGTATCTCCTCACATCCGCTCGCCGCACCCCTCCTCTACATACTAGCACTGTTTCTGTTTGTAGCATTCGCAATAGCTCCCACGCTTATCGGAATTCTCGGTAACCTGAAGCTTGTAGGAGTAGCACTTCAGGACCCGCAGCTTCTCGAGCAAACTCGTGTTGCTGTAGTGAACTCGTTCGCTGTAGCAAGCATCGTTGTAGCTATCGATCTAGTACTAGGAATTCCACTAGCGTGGCTAATTGCAAGAGGTCGATTACCAGGGCTGCGATTCCTCGATACACTTGTTGACATGCCTCTCGTCATGCCAACAGCGGCAGCAGGATATTCAGTGCTTTTGTTCTGGAGCAACCCTGAGTACTCGCCCGTGAGGGGAGTGGTTCCCATAGGGTTCTTCACAGTCCTCTTACTACACTTCACTTTCACGTTCCCTTACGTGGTTCGAACTGTTGTGGGAGGTTTACAGACAGCGGACCTAAGCTACGAGATCCCAGCGCGTACTTTGGGGGCGTCTCCACTTACGACAGCGAGAACGGTTACTCTGCCTTTGATCAAACCTAGCATAATATCAGCCCTAGTTCTCGCTTATGCACGATCGCTGTCTGAGACAGGAGCAACTATGATGGTGACAGGACCCCACTTCTTTACAGGACCTGTGCTTATCAAGTACTGGAAGGAGCAGGGGCGTTTAGAACCGTTAGTTTTTGTAAGTATTGTTATGATACTATCTTCAGTCATGCTTTTATCGATACTTTCTTGGGTAGCGAAGCGTTACAGAATTCGTCTTCCGTGGTTTAGCCCTGTGTCGGAGGCACGGCTTTCGGGCGGTGGTTGGACAGGATTACGCGATGGGGCAGCTCTTGTGTTTTTCTTTGCAATTATAATCATACCAACCTTTTTCATTTTCAGAGCCGCAACAGACTTCCGAGATTGGAGCGCACTAGCTAGTCACACAGAATGGCGCACGTTCTGGGGTGCGCTGGGGATATCCTTTGCTGTTGCCGGATTGGTCACTCTCGTTGATGCAGTACTCGGTATACCTGTAGCTTTAGGCATTGCAAGACGGCGCTATGGGCGTTTTACTCCGGTTGTTGATGGTTTGGTGAGCTTGCCAATTCTCGTACCTACTGTTGCGCTAGGGTCATCAGTTCATTTGCTTCGTCAGCTATATCTCAGGGCGTTACCAGAGTTTTGGGCAATTGTAATTGCTCATATTTCGTTTACAGCACCCTTCCTCGTCAAAGTGTTTCAGGCAGGAGTTGAAGCGATAGACCCAGAGATAGAATACGTTGCAAGGACGCTTGGCGCATCTCCCCTAAGGACCTTCAGAACAATAACGCTACCTATTGCGAGAAACGCTCTTCTCGCGGGGGCTATCCTTGTCTTTGTAAGAAGCGTGGATGAGACAGGTGCAACGATGGCGGTGGTGGAGAAGACGCAAACCGCACCGGTTGTCTTAGTTGCATGGGTTAAGAAGGGGCTAGTACCGATGTCGTGGGCGGCATTTGGAGGAATCGTACTTGTTGCAGTGTCGTTTATAGCGCTACTAATTGTGAGAACGATATTCGGAGCACGTATGCGAGTTGGCGGCTAAGAGAGCAGCAATCGAACTGATTGGTGTTACGAAGCGCTTTAGGACGATAACTGCTTTACGAAACGTAACACTAACGGTGTTCGACGGGGAGTATCTGGTTGTTCTAGGACCTACAGGCGCTGGTAAGTCGACCTTGCTTAAAGTCATCGCGGGAATTCACTACCCTGATAGAGGAAAGGTTCTAGTTTATGGGCGGGATATGACTAGAGTCCCACCTGAGTGGCGAGGAATCGCATACTTCCCGCAGAACTACGCGCTTTTCCCACACCTAACAGTCTTGGAGAACGTTACGTATGGATTACGTGCGCGAGGAATTTCCGAATCGGATGCGCGTAAGCGCGCTCTTGAAGTATTACGCATGGTGCTCCTACATGAGAGAACGGAATCCTACCCACACGAGCTTAGTGGGGGTATGCAGCAGCGTCTTGCACTTGCACGAGCGCTTGTAACAGCCTCAGGTATCCTCTTACTAGACGAGCCTTTAGCGGCGTTAGATGCGATACTGAGACTTGAACTGCGCTACGAACTGCGAAGGATCGCGAAGCGCCTCAGACTTACCGTGCTTCACGTCACTCATGATCATGAGGAAGCGCTATCTATCGCGGACCGTATAGTTGTTCTACGTAGGGGAGAGGTGGTTCAAGTCGGCACTCCGCAGCAAATATACGAACAACCAGCGGATATCCTCGTATCGTGTCTGATAGGCGAAGTTAACGTGCTTGATGGTATCGTGCACTCTGTAGAAAATGAGTACGCCATCATTACCATAGACAAACTTGTTCTGAGAGCACGACGAGGAAAGCTAAAGCTTCATCAACCAGTTACTGTTGTAATACGACCTGAGTGGGTCTTTGTTCGAAAACAGCGCCAAGGAACACCTTGGGAGTGGGAAGCTCGAGTAGAGAGGATCTACTTCCGAGGGTATATGTCGGTGCTGGACGTTAGCGTAGGTGGTTTAGAGCTCCGCGTATCTGCTCCTAGCCATATGGTAAGTGGCATCCATGAAGGAGATACTGTGTGTGTGGAGGCGGATGCGGAGCGCATTGTAGTGCTTCCTTATCAAGCGCGTCCTCCTGAGCTGTTCGAGCTATGACCGTAAAAATTCAGATAGTAGATGTTTCGAAGCGATTCGGACCTATAGTTGCTGTTAATCGGGTCTCTCTGGAGGTTCTTGAGGGAGAGATCCTTACAGTCATTGGTCCAAGCGGGTGTGGAAAATCGACCTTATTGAAGATGATCGCAGGCGTTCTTCGTCCAGACTCGGGTGATATTCGCATAGATGGGCGTTCGGTTGTGGATGTGCCGATGGAGCAGCGGCGCATCGCTTTCGTCTTTCAGAACATACTGCTCTTCCCTCATATGACCGTAGGAGAAAACGTTCGCTATAGCCCAGTAGTTCGTGGTGTGGAGAAGTCGCGTGCAGAACAGCTTGTAGCAACGATCCGCGACTTTCTTCGTCTTCGGGTACGGGAGTATGCCTACCCCAGAGAGCTAAGCATGGGAATGCAGCAAAAGGTCGCGTTAGCGCGCGCATTAGCGGCAGAATGCCCCATTATGCTACTCGATGAACCACTATCGGCTCTCGATGCTATTGTTCGCGCACGGTTACGCTACGAGTTACGTCGTATCATTAAGGACCTGCAGCTTACAGCCATCTATGTAACACACGATCAAGCTGAGGCTATGACCGTGGCAGACCGTATCGCGGTTATGCGGAAAGGCCAAATTATCCAGGTAGGTACACCTGAAGAACTATATAATCGCCCCATGCACCCGTTCGTAGCTCGGTTCCTCGGTGGTGAAGCAAACTTTATCGAAGGTGTGGTGCGTGAAGTTGTAGAGGATAGGCTTCTTGTCGAAGCTCCACCATTCTCCGAACTTCAGGTTGTTAATCCAGGTCTCGAGGTAAAACCCGGTTCGAAAGTCATTCTCGCTATAAAACCGGAGGATCTAATACTGGGCAGAGGAGTTGTTGAAGGTGAGGTCTCGCTTACCAGTTACTTGGGAGATAGCGCTCGTATCGAGATAGAAGTAAATGGCTTCCGATTCGTGTACCGCGGACCCACAGAGATGTATACACAGCTGTCAGAGGGAGATAAGATACGAATAGACGTAGTAAGAGAAAGGGTAATGGTTATGAAGTATCCTGAAGAAGGCTTATTGGAGGCGATAAGCATTGAGTAGCTTCACGCGGTGGTTTGCGTCTCGGACGCGGGAACGTATTTACGAGCTTACACGACGGCATATGGAGCAAGTGCGTATTGCGGTAAACGAGCTACCTCAGCTCGTAGATGCCGCGTTTCGTGGTGACAAATCAGCGGTGATGGAGCGGTTTACACGCATCAGTTTAGCAGAGGATCGAGCCGATGAGATACGCAGAGAAGCAGACCGTGTCGTGGCAGGTAGTGAAATCCTTCCGGCCGACCGCGGAGATCTGATCAGCCTGTTCGACAAAGTAGATCTCGTTGTTGATAGGTGTCAAGGTGCCGCGCGGGTTCTGAGGATAATCATTGAGGAGTTTGGTGACGATTTTGAGAAGCTGAGTGAGAATATACGAGATAAGATCCTAAGGATGTTAGAAGCTGATCGTAACTGCGTGGAACACTTGCATCAAGCTATTGATGCACTTCTCAGAGGGGAGGTTGGAGCAGCTATGGAGGCAGCAGACCACACCGAGTCTCTAGAAAAGCGTGTTGATGAACAGTATCGTGAAACGGAGCGTGCGATTATACGAGAGCGAGCCGCGAATCCGATCTTTGTCCTCTACCTGATGCGATTTGTAGATATCTTAGAGCAGATAGCGGATGGAGCAGAGGATGCGAGCGATCAAGTTCGAATTCTAGCAGCGCAGATGCGCTAACTGCACGACGATTTCCGCTAGCTTATCGAATATCTGAGCGTACTTAGAGCTTAGATGCATTAGCAAACGCCCTGAGCTAACTTGTCTGAAGATGCGATGGTCGTAGGGTATCTTGACAACGTAGTGTGCTTCTATTTCGGAAACAATCTGTTTCTCAAGATTAGGGTTTATTCCCGACTTGTTCACCACAAGAATGGTGGGCTTCCCACCTGCCATAAGAAGGAGTTGAGAGAGTTTTTTGAGATCGCTAAGCGCGAGAAGAGTGGGCTCTGTAACTAGTATGGCGGTAGTGGCGTACCTGAGAATCAGGTATAGATCGATACCTGTACCCGCAGGACAATCTACTAGAGTTAAATCGTAGTGATCAGATAGGCGTTCTGCCTCGACCATACAGTGATGGACGACTACAGGGTTCTTACGAGATCCGGGGGTAAGCTCAGATACTAGCAAGTGTAGGTTTCCATCTACTTCGCTGAAATAAAGATGTCCTACAACCTGCTGTGCTTCAGTTATCGCACCGTAGTTGCATACTATCTGACATACTGAACATCCATTACAGAGGTCTTCGATCAGGGCTGGAGGCTTGTTTGGTTGAGCAAGAAGTGCATGCTCAGGACAAAGTTCCACACAGCGCTTGCATGCTTTGTAGTGACAGCGTTCTTCTAATATCTGAGGTTTAAAGAGAGTAATTTCCTTCTGCCAGAGCGCTTTCGCTGCGGAGAAGAAGGTACGTGTGCAGGGGTTACTGCAGTCTGCATCCACCAGCAGAAGACGGTACCTGCGGTGTAGTGCGTCAGCGAGATTTACAGCAATGGTAGTTTTACCAGTCCCACCTTTCCCTCCCGCAATAGCGATCACAGGTGACATTACTCTAGCCACTCGCTAGCGCGGTTACACACTTCGACGATGCACTTAACTACGCGATCAGATGCTTCGAAGGGGGAGGCGGTGCTTGCGTATATGGAGGGAATGGACGGGTCATAGGGTATTACACCCAACAGAGGTAGGTTTAGTGAGTTCTGGAGTAAGAGTATCTGATGCTCGTTGGTCACTTTGTTAATGACAAGAGCCTTGCTTAGGTTAAATCGGTGTGTAGCTTCGAGTAAGCGCTTCGCTCCTTGAAGACTTTGAATGGTGGGTTCAACAACGACTATCAGATGAGATGCTCCAGCGATACTGGATATTACAGGGCATCCAATACCAGCTGCTGCATCAATTATCAGAAGGGATACTTCACGTTGGCGTGCCAGCTTTTGCGCTTCAGCTTTGACCGCGTATACCAAGTGACCGCTACCTCTTCCGCCCACGGCTAAGTCTCCGTACACTAGTAGAATGCCACTACCTGTCTCCGCAGTAACGACATAGCCAGTACGAGTAGTGTATAGGGAGACAGCTTCGCGGGGACACGCGTGTACGCAAGCTCCACAACCTTCGCAGAGGATAGGATCTATGTGTACACGGTGACTATCGACGTGAATGGCCCCGAAGCGGCAAACTTCAGCGCAGCGTAAGCATCTTACACATTTCTCGGCATCGATAACCGCCTTTCTAGATTCGTGGACCTCTTGCTGAGCTATGAGTGCTACAACATCCTTGAGAAGAAAGCGCAGATCAGGCGCCTCCACGTCGCAGTCAACAGCTATCGCCTCTAAGTGAAGAGCTAGAGCAGCAGCGACTAGTGTTTTCCCCGTACCGCCCTTTCCGCTAGCTACTACTACTTCGCGAGGTGGCAAGATGCGCGAGAATCAAGTGCAGATTTATTTTACGTTGGTGGCTTGTGGTTTAGCTAAGGTTTTTCAAGAAACGCAGACAGGCGGCGATGGCGAAGATTACAGTTGATGCAGAGAAATGCACGGGTTGCGGTATGTGCGTTCAGGTCTGCCCAGTTGGTGTCTATGAGCTGCGAGAAGGAAAGTCTGTGCCCGTCAACCCAGACGCATGCATCCTCTGCCGTGCTTGCGAAGCGAACTGCCCTACGGGAGCTATCACGGTCGAGGAGTAAGTTTTTGCTATAGCCATTCTTCTTTGATTAAGCGTATGGAGAAGCGGATCCTACCGATAGCCTTTGATATTCGCTTATTCACATCCTCAAGCAGCCTCTCGTAGGCCCTACTTTCTATCTCACGACGAAGGCGCATTTCTTCTAAGGTCCTACGTTCTTGTTCAAGTACCTGAAGACGTTGTTCTTCTAGCGTAATGTTCTCTACTGCACGTGCGAGAGAGGCAGAAACCTCTCTTAGCTGTTGAGCCAGTTTGCTAAGTTGTTCTTCTTGCTCTTTAAGCTTAGAGTCTATGGCTGAAAGGCGTTCTGTAACCTTTCGGTCGCGTAGATAACCTGGCTTTTGCATCAACGAAGCTTTCTCGGAGAGCAGATCAAGACGCTCATCGTAAATCTCGGTGAATTTTAAGAGGGATGGAGGTCCTTCTATCTTAATAGGTTTGGGTATTTTTCTTATAGTGTATATCATTATAAGAACCAAAAGTACTGCTGCGCAGCAGTAGCCGTAGATAGGGGTTACTGCCGCAAAGGGAGACACTTTGAAAGTAATCTCGAACGATGAGTGGCAGAAACATGTCATGTTATATTGAAGGAATGTGAATACTGGTTGACCGTTCTTAGTTGAGTATCCAAGCATCTGCTCTCCAAAGATATCGTGTATGGAGGCACTAACTACATAGGATTCCTTCGGAAGGATAACCTTGAGGGAGAAGACGTCGGCGACCCACGCGGTAGGAGGAAGCGTATCGAGCTGTAAAGTAAAGGTTGCTCCGTTTTGATCTACGCTTACGTATCGTGTCGAATCCAGCTTATAGCGCACACTAAAGGAGTAGCGTTCGTAGAACTCGCCTTCGCTTGTAGCTCCTCGGATACTGAAGCGCAAGTCCACGCGTATCTTACTGATTTCCGATTGATGATAGGTAACATTCTGGGTATCGAGCTTGCCAAAGTCATCAAATGCTTCGAGGAATGTTATGTAGGGAGGCACAGTGACATGAATCTGGTCAAAGGAATCGCGACCTACATTACGTACGGTATAGCGATCGGTTACGATCAGATCACCAGTTTGAGAAAACGCCACCTCTCTGCATACAGATTCGACTCGTACGAAAGGACCTGCATTTCGAACTCCTACCCAGTCTGTGAAGTTATAGTACGCTTTTTGGATCTCTGTGAAATGAGCAGATACCTCGGGACGACCACCCGCAGAGGTTTCATTGTAGTCTTCAGGTCGTTGAGCAACCGACGACCCTGATGGTAGACGCACTTTAACGACCGTTTGATTAATGGGTATGGATAGGACAGGGGTTCGAAGGATAGGAATGTCTATGCGATCAGAAGCTGGAAGGGCAGCTTCCGCGAAGACGAGGGATAGGAGAATTGTTTTGGTGGTATTTGGGTCTATTGGAGAGGGTAGGTCGATTATGTATCCGTAGAGGAACCCGCGACCAAGCGGTTGCTCTCGTGGTATTACGATCTCATTATTGTACAGAGCATACATCAGAACAAGGTGCTTCGCGAGAAATGGAGGAAGTGCGAAGGGGATTTGACTAATTGGTTCACCTTCCGGCGGATTTGCAACTGTTATAGACGCGTTATACACTAACGTCCCTCCAGAGAAGTAGGTAGCTACGACATTAACAGATGCGGAAGGCGTTACCGTAGTAATACCTGGCTTAGTTAGGACTGGAATCGCGAAGAGTAGTAGTATCAGGAGTAGCGCGTAACGCACCCTTGCGCCGAGAACCTACTTAAAGAGCGTTAGCAGCGACGGGGTGGCCTTCCTCCCGAACATCGGGAAGGCTGAAAGGCGTATGCTTCGCTTCCTTGGTCTAGAAAAGCTGGATGATCTATTTGAAGACATTCCTGAAGAAGTTCGCCAGAGATGCTGTTTAGACCAGGTTCCAGAAGCAGTTCCAGAAGCAGTGCTATGGCGATACCTAAACAAACTAGCTGCGCAGAACAGAGCAGAGCCGTACCGTAGATTTGTGGGAGGGGGGTTATATGCACACTATGTTCCAGCAGCAGTCGATTTTATTGCCGCCCGAACGGAGTTTGTAACCTCGTATACTCCTTATCAAGCAGAAGTATCCCAGGGGCTACTACAAGCACTCTTCGAGTACCAGAGTCTTATTGCAGAGCTGTTTGACATGGAGGTTGTTAATGCATCGCTCTACGATGGTGCAACAGCTGTAGGGGAGGCGATACGTATGGCGTTGCGGGTGAGCAAGCGGAAGAAGGTAATAGTTCCTAAGCTTATGCCACCGCACCGACGTAGGGTTTTGCAAGCATACACTACGGCGCTCGATTGCAAAATTGTGGAGATAGGTTACGATAATCGAGGGCTTCTAGACCTAGCTGAATTGGAGCAAGAGGTTGATGATACTACGGCAGCAGTATATATTGAAAACCCGACTTGTTTGGGCGCTTTTGAGGAGCAAATTTTTGAAATATCGGATATTGCTCATAAAAAGGGTGCGCTATTAATTGCATATGTAGACCCAATTAGCTTAGCTATCGTAGAACCGCCAGGGGCGTATGATGCAGATATCGCTGTTGGAGAAGGACAGCCACTAGGTCTTCACCTCGGGTTTGGAGGAGCTTTACTCGGGATCTTTGCGTGTAAGAGGAAGTATCTCATGAAGATGCCGGGTAGGCTTATTGGAGCGACAGTGGATGTAGAAGGGAGACGCGCTTTCTGCATGACCTTGCAAACGAGGGAGCAGCATATTAGGAGAGAACGTGCAACATCTAACATATGCACCAACGAGAGCCTATCGGCGATTACTGCTGCAGCCTACCTAGCGCTTTTAGGACCACAGGGGCTTAGAAGAGTCTGTGAAGCGGTTCTTGCCAACACTGCATACCTCGCTAGGAGGCTTAACACATTACCAGGGGTTACAGCACCAGTATTTGAAGGAGTCTGCTACTTCAGGGAAATACCGGCTCGCTTTGACGGATGGTTAGCACGAGAGATTCGTGAAATGTGCATTAAGAGAGGCATTGATCCTGGACTGGACCTCGGTACATGGTTTGAGGGTTTTGAACGGATTCTTTTGGCATGCACTACCGAGGTTCATCAGAAGGAGGATCTTGATCGTCTTGTAAGTGTACTAGCAGAATTGGTGCGTTGAAATCGTTTCAGCAAGCACGGTGGGAGGAATCGCTTCTGTGGGAACTTTCACTTGAGGGAAGAAGTGGTTGTTTAC
>Ga0190367_1000851_pt1 | contig 19833 bp, 22 predicted proteins | sample 4872181011_MG_FD_171838 | JGI IMG/M metagenome (GOLD analysis project Ga0190367, IMG submission 171838) | Hydrothermal vent microbial mat bacterial communities from Southern Trench, Guaymas Basin, Mexico - 4872-18-10-11_MG | ecosystem: Environmental > Aquatic > Marine > Hydrothermal vents >...
ATGTCTACGAGCTTTTCATAACACTTATTTGCCTTTCCAATGTTCTCCTACCTTCCTTGAAAAGGAAAACACACAAAAACAACTTTCATGTTATCACTTCCTATTTTTCATAATTTTAATTGAAGAGTTTTCCAAGAATAGACTTCAGGAGGTTTTAGAGTATAATCATTTGCAATTTCCGTCAATTTTCTATCTTCTGTAACCAAAGCCAGCTTAAACACGACGGAAGTTGCATATACCATTCGATCGAAGTAATCCTTTAAGCCTTTGTCGATTAAAAGTTTATCTGCAATCTCCTCGATCTCAGAGTTTGTGAGTGGCGTAGGTTTAAGGAGGTCTTCGGCAAAAACACTATTTAGTCCAATTCTATAATCCTCCAAAAGATTTATACCATCCTTTAGTAATCTCAAAATTATGAACTTCGCTTCGATCAAAGAGATTGGATTATAATACACTTCAAACTTCTTTAACACCTTTGGAAAATTCTCTTCCAATCCCTCTATCTCGACATCAATCCCAAAAATCGGTAGGAGATACGACGTATCGAGCAGAATCTTATTCAATTATTCCTACCTCCTTCTGAGCTTCGACGCTCAGCTTTTCGACTTCTTCAATACTTAGCTTCACTTTTTTAGGTCTCTTCAGCAGTTCCTCGATTGTTGGAGTAACCTCTATCAGAAGTTTCCCTTCGCTTACAACCTTTGCTATAACTGTGCTTCCCGGTTTTAGATTTATAATTTTCCTGAGTTTTGCAGTCGTGTATATCTCTCCCTTCTTTCCGACTTTTAATTTAAATTCAGATATATTCGAAGTCATCAGATTTTGTTTAATATCGGAAATATTTCAATCTTTCGGATTTTGATGGGAATTTATCTGAAGCTGTTCAAAGGTATTGTGAGTAATATACACAAGAAAATTAGTTATTTTTAACGTTCCAATAGAATTCATTAAAGTGAACGTTGTAGACATATTTGCTGGGGCTGGAGGATTTAGTAGGGGATTTGAATTAGCTGGATTTGAATTAGTCGTTGCTGTAGAAAACTTCAAACCGGTTGCAAATACCTATAAACACAACTTCCCGAATACAGAAGTATTAGTTAAAGACGTTAAAGAAGTTAGGGGTGATGAAATACTTAGGATTTGTGGTGATATAGACGTTTTAATCGGCTCACCACCGTGCGAACCCTTTACTAAAGCAAATCCAATGATTCTAAAGCCCGAAGATAGATTGTACAAAGACAAGAGGGGAATTTTAACTTTACACTTCATAAGATTTGTTAAGGAGCTAAAGCCGAGGATTTTTGTAATGGAAAACGTTCTAGGAATTTTAGACATAAAACAGACGTTGATTAAGGAATTCAAGAAAATCGGATACGAAAAAATATACTTCAACGTGTTAAAAGCCGAGAACTACGGAAACCCATCTAGGAGGACTAGGGTTTTTATATCCAACATAGAAATAAATCCTAAACCTATCAACGAAAAGAGAAGAGTTATAGATGCAATATATGATCTCAGAGAACTTGGAAAGTTACCAAATCACGAACCGATGAAAATCCCAAAGAGCAAGCTTGAAAAAGTTAGAAAACTAAAGTGGGATGAAAGCCTTATTAGATTTGAAGGATCGAAAGGAGAATACAGGAACTGGATTAGATTACACCCGTACAAGCTTGCACCCACCGTAATGGGACACTCAAGGTTTATTCATCCATTCGAAGATAGGCTGTTAACGGTTAGAGAGCATGCAAGATTAATGGGATTTCCAGATGATCACATTTTCTTAGGGGGTAAAAGAGTTCAATACGAGATGGTTGGTGAGGCAGTTCCAGTTCCACTTGCTAAAGTCATAGCTTACAAGATAAGGGATTTATTGCAATAAACATAATTTTTGCAATGGATATCCCAAGAATCGTAATCGCTGGAACGAGCAGTAAAGTCGGGAAGACAACTATAGCAATCGGATTGATGAGAGCTCTTATCAACAGAGGTTACGTAGTCCAGCCATATAAGATCGGGCCAGATTTCATAGATCCCAGCTTTCACCACTTGGCTACTGGAAGATACTCAAGAAATCTCGATAGCTTCATGCTTAATAGGTATAGTATAATGGAGACTTTTCAGAGGAATTTTAGGGGTGCAGATATAGCTGTAATCGAAGGGAAAACTGGCTTGTACGATTCTGCAGATGCTATAAGTGAGAAGGGGAGTGTTGCAGAGATTAGCAAAATCCTAAAAGCTCCTGTAATTTTAGTTGCGAACGTTGAAAGACTTAACAGGACTGCTGCAGCTATGCTCCTCGGCTATAAGCTCTTCGATCCAGAAGTAGATTTAAAGGGAGTTATACTCAACAGAGTTGGAAATCCAAGACATGCAAGTAGAGTTAAGACCGCTGTAGAAAGACTTGCAAAGTTAAAGGTTTTAGGAGTTATTCCAAGAGAAAAAATCGATATGCCTTACAGACATTTAGGCTTGATTCCAGCTTATGAAAGAGAGATTTCTGAACTCTTCGATAAACTTGCAAATCTTGTGGAGAGATACGTAAACATTGATGCGGTAATCGATACAGCGTATAAAGCTCCCCCTCTCGAAGAAGTCGATTTAGATGAAGGAGAAAGTATAGCTAAAAAGGAGATAAGGATTGGAGTTGTAAGGGATAGAGTTTTCTCGTTTTACTATCAGGACAACATAGATATCCTCTCAAATTACGCTGAAATCGTTTACATCGATTCGTTGAGGAATAAAATACTGCCAGAAGTTGATGCACTCTACATAGGTGGAGGATTTCCAGAAGTATTCGCTGAAGAATTGGAAAGGAATAGAAGGCTTAGAGAAGAGATATACGAGTTTTGTGAGGAGGGTGGTATTGTCTATGCGGAATGCGGTGGGTTGATGTACATGGGTGAAAAAATCGTAATAGACAGAGATGAATACGATATGGTTGGATTTCTTCCAATAAAAACCGAAATGCACAAGAGATTTCAAGCTCAGGGTTACTGCATATACAAAGCGGAGAAGAGTTGTCCAATTGCAAGAAAAAATGAAACAGTTGTTGGACATGAATTCCACTACTCAAAGGCTATACCACTGAAAAGAGTTGAATACGCGTTTAGAGTTAAAAGGGGCTATGGAATAGATGGTAAGTATGATGGAATTCTTAAGAAGAATGTATTAGCCAATTACATACACGTTCACTTTTTGTCGAATAAAAACATAGTTAGGAGATTTGTATCCTATGTGAAAAAATGTAAGAGGTATTAGACACAGCCAGTTGGTTTTGGCAAACCAGCTATTCTACAGGCATCCTTAGCTGGGCCCTGCGGGAACAGCTTGTAGATGTACTGCAAATCGCAATCTGGCCTGACCTCTTTCTTACAGAACTTTACAAGCATTCTTATCGGGGGAGCTACACCGTATTTGAGGAAGTAATCTCTGAGATATCTTATTATCTTCCAGTGCTCCTCTGTGAGTTCTTCAATCGGAGTCGGGCTAAATCTGGAATCCCTTGCAAGTGCAATAGCAACTTCTTCATCCCATTCTTCCCAATCCTGCAGAAAACCGTCTTCATCAAGTCTGAGCTTCTTTCCCTTAACCTCAAGCTCTGGCATCTATTTCACCCCCGTTCTAACAAGCTTTCTTTATATGCCACATATATAATTTACGGTATTTTCCCTTTCCCTCGCTTTTAATAATTAGATCTTATGTTTTTCGGATTTTACAGAATTTTTGGAAAGCCTAAACGTGTGGGGTTTTACACCCCAGGTATTTTATCTATTTTTAATATTTTAACAAAAACCAAAAAACTTATTATCTAACAGTTTCGAAGCTTACTAAAACCGGAGGTGCAAGGATGGCAATCTATAAGCTTTCACGCAGAAAATTCCTAATTGTAGCCGGTTCACTTGCAATAGCATCATTAGCAGGAAACAACGTAATAGCTTTTGAAAAAGCGATAGAAAGGGAGAGGGCTAAGAGAAAGTATAGATGGGCAATGTTCATAGATACTGCTAAGTGCACAGAATGTGTAAAGAGAGTAGGAGTTGATAAAAAGCCTCCATGCGTAATAGCTTGCGATAGAGAGAACAACGTTCCAGAGTTCGAAGACAGGTTGAGAGATGTTCAGTGGATTAAGATAATTGGGTTGAAATCTGAAGTAACGGGAGAGGTAATATACATACCACTTCTATGCCAGCACTGTGAATTTCCGGCTTGTGCAGAGGTCTGCTTATCCAAAGCGACATTTGTTAGAGAGGATGGGATAGTTCTAATAGACTACCACAGGTGCATAGGCTGTAGGTACTGCATAGTTGCATGTCCATACGGTGCAAGGAGTTTTAACTGGTATCACCCAGAAGAGGGTTTACCAGAGCATAAGCCGATAAATCCGAGAGTGCAGACGAGGGGACATGGAATCGTTGAGAAGTGTACTTTCTGTGTTGAAAGAATAGATAGGGAGGTCTATCTGGCAGAAAAAGAGGGTAGAAAACCGAAACCAATTCCGGCGTGTGTTGAAGCCTGTCATAGTGAAGGAATGGGAGCACTCGTGTTTGGAAACATACTTGATCCTGACTCAGATGTTTACAAAATGGTAGCTAAATACAAGCCTATAAAGTTGAGAGCGGATTTAGGAACAAATCCGAGTGTCTACTACAAGTTATGAGGTGATACCATGACCGAGGTTATTGAATTTAAAAAAGTTGAGGGGACATCTATAGGTTATTGGGCTTTTGTAATAATCACTGGTGCAATAGCAGCAGCTGGTGTTGCTGCATGGCTCGATTGTTATGTAAACGGGCATTACTTAACTGGAATGAACAACAAGGTCACATGGGGATTACTGATCTCAGGAGTTCTCCTTGCAATAGGTTTGAGTGCAGGAGCGGCTTTAGTGTTCACAGCATTAGATCTAGTTGGTAAGAAGGAATTCGAAGTCTTCTCAAGATTTGGCCCACTATTCGCTGCTTTATGGATTGGTGCAGCTTTAGCTTACATCTTCATGGACATTGGAAGAGTTGACAACATGCTCCCAAACGTAGTGATGAACTTCAACCCGACGTCGATATTCGCATGGAATGCATTCTTATATACTTCTTACTTAATCATCCTTCTGCTTGAACTATTCGTGAGATTTGAAAAGATGGAAAGACTTAGCAAGATATTTGGAGTGCTTGCAGTTGCATGGGCAGTTGCAGTTCACACTGGAACTGGTTTGATCATAGGTATGATATTCTCAAGAAGCTTGTATCATTCACCGCTTCACGGACCTATATTCGTAGCCTCAGCGATTTCGAGTGGAACGGGTTTGGCTATAATTACACTATACTTCACGTTCAAGTTCACTAAGAGGGAGCTTTCAGTAAACTTAGTGAGGTTCTTGGCAAAGATAATGGGAATAACTGCTATGATAATCGGTTACATGCTGATATGTGAGTTCTTCGCACTGATGTACGAGCCGGCGAACTGGGAAGCTGGATTCTTCGCATACTTCAGCCCGTTCTGGTTCTTCATGTACTGGATAGTGATATTCGTGATAGGTATAGTGATTCCAGTTTTCATAATATGGAATCCATCTCCAAAGATCAGAAATTCATTGGAGTGGCTTAGTGTAGCTGGAATCTTAAACACAATAGGAATATGGGGAGAGAGGATGTTTGTGACAGTTCCGGGCTTGGCTTTTCCGCAAGAGCTGATTCCTGGATATAAAGTGGTTTCTCCAGAGTACTTAGCGAATCCCTTGATGTATCTGCCAAGTCTTCACGAGTGGCTGATGTTCTTTGGAATAATAGCAGCGGTATACTTCCTATACGCATTGGGTATTAAGTTCTTTGCAATACTCCCCGAGAAAGCGGGGTGATTTAAATGATTGAGTACTTTTTCGGTGTAGTACTCCCATATGCTGCATTCGTAATATTTCTAATTGGAACGATATACAGAATCGTTAGCTGGGCGAGATGTGCAGTTCCATTGAAAATCCCAGTCACAGCTGGGCAACAGGCATCACTACCGTTTTTAAGGAGAACTATATACGATAGAATCGATAATCCGTCTTCTAAGCTTGGCGTGGTTGTAAGGATGTTCTTCGAAGTATTCTTGATGAGAAGTCTTTTCAGAAACATAAGGTTCTATTACGAAAAGTTTGAAATCGTCGATACCAGATGGCTCTGGTTCTTTGCAATGGCTTTCCACTACTCCTTACTGATAATACTGATAAGACATCTGAGGTTCTTTACAAATCCAATCCCAGATTTCGTAAAGCTTGTAGATTGGATAGATGGAGTGATGAAGTTCTGGGTTCCACCGATATACATAACAGGAGTCCTTGCACTCGCATCTCTCGCATTCCTGTGGGGTAGGAGAATATTCCTCGCAAAGGAGAGAAGTGCATCACTTCCATCAGATCACTTTGTATTGCTACTGTTTGCGATAATATTGATAAGTGGAACACTGATGAGGTACATAGTTAAGATAGATCTAACGAATGTAAAGGCTTTGGCTTTGGGATTGGTAACGTTTAATATACCATCGTATGAAGTCTTACATGGGATTCACTGGTTGTTCTACGTTCACTTAACTGCTGTATGTGTATTAGTTGCCTACATTCCCTTCAGCAAGTTAATGCACTTTGCTGGAATTTTCTTCAGCGTAACTAGGAATATGCCAAACGACAATAGGATGAGGAGACATATAAATCCATGGGATCCAAATCCAGAGAAGCCGATACTTGTAAGGGAGGGATTAGTAGTTCATATGGATTACAACAAGTATTACGAGATGTATAAGGATCAGCTAGATGAAATTGCTGAGAAGGGTTATAAAGTTGGAGGTGAAGGTTGATGGTGGAGGAACTCGATAGAATTGAGATCAAACAGAGATTTCCGAGCTGGAAGGACTGGTTAAAGCCCATAACTGAGAAAGATTTCAAGCCGGGGATTTACAGTTATTTAGCACTCCCTAAACAAGTTGATTCCGATTTCTTTAGGACTCCTTACGGTAACGTTGAAAGAGATATACACGATAAAGATTGGAAACTCCCAGAAAACTGGAAGGAGATAGTAATAAACGAGATGAAGGATACACTTGAAAAGAACAGGGCTTTTAAGTTGTTCTTGGATATATGTGTCAGATGTGGAGCGTGTGCAGATAAATGCCACTACTACTTGGGCACAGGAGACCCTAAAAACATGCCTGTAATGAGGGCTGAGCTTATAAGATCTGTTTACAGGTATTACTTTACCAAAGCTGGAAAGTTATTCGGCAAATGGGCTGGTGCAAGACCCCTTGATGAAAACGTTATCAAGGAGTGGTACTACTACTTGTATCAGTGTTCACTCTGTAGGAGATGTGCACTGTTCTGCCCATATGGAATAGACACTGCTGAAATAGTCTGGTGGGCTAGGAGGATTCTGAGTAAAATTGGGATAAACCAGAGGTTTATGTGCATATCAATTGAAGCTTCAGCGAGAACTGGAAATCACCTCGGTTTACTGCCAGGAGGTATGGCTGGTGCACTTGAGATGGCTTGTGATGAGATAAAGGAGATAACGGGAATAGATGTCCACACTTATATAAACAAGAAGGGGGCGGACATCTTATTCGTTCCGCCATCTGGCGACTACTTTGCAACACCTCACTGGTTTACATTGTTGGGCTATATAATGCTGTTCTACGAATTGGAGGAGAGGTATGGATTGATAATAACTTGGTCGACTTATGCTGGTGAAGGCGGAAACTTTGGAACTTTCCACAGCTATGAAGCAGCTCAACTCTTAAACTCAAAGATTTATAAAGAAGCGGAGAGGTTGGGTGTTAAGTGGATTCTAGGTGGAGAATGCGGGCATATGTGGAGAGACAAACACCAATACATAAACACAATGAACAATCCGCCGAAGCATCCAGAGTGGGAAGATCCAGTAAATCCGATAACTGGAACGAGATTTAAGCACGTAACAGCAGAGCATGGATGGGTTCACATACTGGAATTTACGGCGGATTTAATAGCTCATAACAAGATAAAGATAGACCCGAGCAGAAACGACCACTGGAAAGCAACTTATCACGATCCATGCAACTTAGCGAGGGCTGTTGGTATAATAGAGGAGCCAAGGTTTATCCTTAGAAACGTTTGCAACTACTTCTACGATATGCCAGAGCACACGATAAGAGAGAAAACATACTGCTGCGGAGCAGGTGGAGTCTACCTTGGCGATGAGATGATGGAACTGAGGATTAGAGGTTGCATGCCAAGGATGATGGCTTTAAGGCACGTCGTAAGGAAATACGGAGTGAATCTACTTGTAACTCCTTGTGCTATCGATAGAGCCCAATTCCCGCACATGATTGAATACTGGAAGATTCCAGCTGAAGTTGCAGGTGTTCACGAACTTGTGGGTAATGCATTGGTTATGACTGGGGAGAAGGAGAGGGAAGTAGATCTCAGAGGAAATCCGCTTAAGGGGGAGGAGTGATGTACGATAAACCATATGTAATCCTCGGGATTATCGTTTTGATAGCTGTAGTTGCTACACCGCTGTGGATAAATTCGATGGGAAAGGGTTACGAAGAGATAAAAAAGGAGTTAGTAATCCCTAAAGGGGATAAATGCATAGAGGAAACTGAATGGATGGTAGCGAACCACATGGAATTACTCAATAAATTCAGAGAGATGGCGATTAGAGAGGGAAAGAGAGTTTACGTAAGTGAAAGCTATGGAATCGTTTACAACGCATCTATAACTGAATGCTTCAGATGTCATGAATACGAAGGATTTTGCAAGAAGTGTCACGATTATACGGGTGTTACAGTCTACTGCTGGACTTGTCATACACCTGGAAGCGGAGAATAATAAATTTATTTTTATTTAAGTTTTTCAAATTGATTTTAAACTAAACTTTCAAAACATAGCTCGATAATGACTCCTAAAAACTGAAGATAAAATACTATAATTTTTCCATAAAATATTACTACACTTATTTTATTAATGTTTTTAATAATAATATTTCATTACAACTTAATATCGTATTTTTGATAAAGCTCTTTCCTTTTAGCCTCCAAAAGTTCTTCTTTCACACCCTTGAATTCTGCTATACTTAAGACTTTAACACCGAATTTTTTTGCATTCTCAAAAACTTCGCTCATCCTATTTCTCCACTTCAAATCCCTTATCAGATGGTGATCTAATACAAGCTTCTTTACATTTGTTTTCTCTAAAATCTCTTTTATGTTTTCAATCGACTTTTCGAAGGATTTAATTGAATACCTGTATCCGAGCATATACGTCATAGGCCCATCTATGAAAACAATTTCTGCATCGCTTTTTAATATGAATTCGAGTTGATCTTCATGAATGGGGCCTTCAACATCTGAAGTGTATAGGAAATCGTTTATCAAAACTTCTAAGACATAACCGAGTTTGTTGTTAACTCCGTGAAACACTGGTTTTGAAAAGTTAATGGATGTATTTTCGAATTCATAGCTCTTCCCATCGCAGAAGTGTATCTCCACATCAAAATCTTTCAATTTCTGTAGGAATAAATGAGCTCTTCTCATTTGACTCTTGTTTATGTTCTCCTTTGGATTCTTCAACAACAGAATCTTTCCATTTAATACCTCGACGTCGTTTGGATTGTAGTGATCGTAGTGGTAGTGGGTTATTACGACTACATCGCTTTTCCTTATGTGATCTTTTATCTCCTCCCAAAATCTGTTCTTTTTCTCTACTTCAATTGGATGTGGAGGTAAACCGTACCTATACGGAGCCAACGCTACTCCTGGATCGATTATTATGTTTACATCGGATTTTATGAACGTAGCCATACTCCTAACACCCATCGAATCAGATGCGATTGGAATTACCTTCACAATTGAATGTATCTAAGAATTGATAAAAAACGTTTGACATCAAACGGGTTAATGCTAAAAGCTGAACTACACGTTCATTCGAGTGTAAGCGATGGTGCAGATAGCGTAAGAAAAATCCTCAAAACAGCTGTAGAGATTGGAATAGATGTGATATCCATAACCGATCACGATACTGTAAATGGATCTCTTGAAGCTATTGAACTGGTTGAGGAGGAAAAACTCCCAATTCACGTAATATCTGGTGTAGAAATCTCGACATCTGAAGGGCATGTGTTTTGGTTATACGATATAAGTAGAGATGTCGATGCAGGGATGTGCATAGAGGAGACTTGTGAAATCGTTAGAAGTATGGGTGGTATCTGCTTCCTATCTCATCCCTTTGATCTCTTTAGAAATGGATGTCTAAGGCTCAGATGTTTTAAAGTGGTGGATGGAGTGGAAGTGTTTAACGCTAAAAGTTTTTTAATCCAATTGCAAGTTTTTTTTTGCTAAGAGATATGGAAAACCGGGAATTGCTGGGAGTCATACGTTGGAATGGCAATAAACTATATCGAAAATCCGAGTGTAAAATCCCTTTTAAACGTAAGGGATGTAGGACTATTTTAGAGCCCTATTTACGAGCTCTACTACGTCTAAAACCTTAATGTTCTTATTGAACTTTTCAGAAGACTTAGACAAGTGGAATTCACAGAAGGGGCAAGCGGTTATTAGGTATTTAGCTCCAGTCCTTGCTGCTTCATCAATTCTTTCCCTTCCAATTTTAAACGACAAATCTCCAAACTGTGTTCTAAGTCCGCCACCAGCGCCACAGCATAGAGAATACTCTCTACTCCTTTCCATCTCGATTAGATCTATACCAAGTCTTCTTATAACCTTCCTAGGTTCGTCGTATATCCCCATATGTCTCCCTAAATGGCATGGATCGTGATAAGTAGCTCTGATTTCTAATTCTTCGTCAAAGCTCTTGATGAATCTCTCTATCATCATTACGGTATGATAAACTTCGAAATCGTATTCGTAACCCATCTCCTTCGCAAATTTTGGATAGTCTTTAGCAATAGTTCTATAGCAGCCGGGACAGGACGTTACAATTGTCTCAACTCCCATTCCAATCCAAGTCTTGTAGTTCTTTTCAAATAACATCTTGGCCAAATCCAACTGACCAGTCCTTATAAATGGAGAGCCACAACATACTTCGTTTTTTCCAGCGTAGTTAAACTCTATTCCAAGCTTTGTTAAAACCTCAACAGAGTTTTTTGCGAGATTTTGCAGTCTAAAACTTGCAGTACATCCAGCAAAGTATAAAACTTTCGACTTTTCGTTTGGCTTTATGTGAAGCCATTCGTCCCTTTTCTCTGGAATTCCTCCATATGGGTTGTAATTCTTATACGTGAGATCCCTCACCTTTCTATGGAGTTCTAGAGGAGCATACCCCTTTCTTACGAATTCAGCTCTTATAGATTCCCACAGTTCTATTAGCGGTAGATCTATCATGCATACAACTTCACACAACCCACATGTAGAGCACTTGTAAAAATCCTCTATAACCCTTCTGTTAATCTTTACCCTACCCTCAAGCAACTCTTTCAGAATCTGAAGCTTTCCCCTCGGCGAAACGGATTCCCATCCCTCAAATCTGTAAGTCGGGCAGATAAAACAGTAATTGCATTTAATGCACTTCTTTGCTATTTCCAGATATTTCACGCTATCAGCCTCTCAGCTATCTCAACGATTCTAGAAATTGGATTTTTATTGAAAACCTTACCCGGATTTAAGAGGTTTTGGGGATCGACAGATCTCTTAAATCTCAGCAACTCTTCGAAGTTTCGATACACGATATGGGATTTATGTGAAAAGAATGTACCAGTCGTATAAGGCCTTCCACCAAACTCCTCAGCTTTAGATACGATTTTTAAAGCCTTTAAAATCGCTGGATAGTATTCAAATCTATTCCTTATCGGAATTATAGCAAATACAACAGCACAGTCTTTAGCGAATACAACTTCAAGGGCTATACCCATTTTAGATATCTCATCGTAAAAGGCCTCTATGCTGTTATAGGGAATTACGACTTCCGATAGAACTATTTCGAACTCTCTTCTCGCCCTTAACTGTTGAAATCTCAAATCCCATAAGATTTTGCCAAGCTTCTCATCTCCATCGAAATCCGTTTCATCTTCAAAGCAGAGAAGTAAAACGTCTTCGAAACAAGAATTCAATAGCTTTAGAAATTCTCTATTCATAAAAACCGCATGATATGCATTTCCCAAATCAAAACTCAGAAGATTTGATCTTATCGCAAAACACCTTATACATCTGTTTTCCCTTAACTTGATACAGGCTTTAACTATTAAACCCGTAGTTCCGTTTAATCCAATGTAATACCTCAAGTCCCTACCAGAAATCCTCTTTACACCTTTAAAGTCTACGACTTCAATCCACTCCAAGTTTTCTCCGACACATCCATACTTTAAACTCCCAACTCCGTAACCGTTTTGAGCAATCCACCCTCCAACGGTTGAAGCTGGAGCACTTGTGGGATAAACCCTCAAAGCCAAACCGAATCTATTTGCCCCCCTTTCTATATCCCACCAAATAGCACCGCATTCAGCAATCGCAGACTTCTCGTCTTTCGATATCTCAAATCTGTTCATTCTAGTGAAATCTACAACTATCCCTCCCTGTAACGGAATTACACCACCGTAAGCAGAAGTAGCTGCACCCCTTGGAACTATAGGAACTTTAAATTCCTCAGCAATTTTAAGAATCTTCAACACTTCATCAACACTCTCAGGCTGGACAACGACATCTGGAACCTTTACAAACCTTCTTAAAATACTGGGGATATTTGAAACATCATAAGTGTACAACAACCTCTGAACTAAATCGAAATCGTATCTCTTAATAGAATTCGATATGGCCTCATATAAATCCATATTTGAATTCAGTTGAGGAAACCTATAAGTTTTTTGAAAAATTTATTTTAATTTATAATTAAAAAATTGTCAAACATCTATAAAACTTATTAAACTCAACTGCAGTCATATGAACTATGCAGATAGACTTAAAAGAACTTAGATACGGAACTGAACTCATTAAGAGGGGATTTGCAAAGATGCAGAAGGGTGGAGTAATAATGGATGTTACTAACGTTGAGCAAGCTCAAATTGCTGAAGATGCTGGTGCTGTGGCTGTTATGGCTTTGCACAAAGTTCCAGCTGATATAAGGGCAAGTGGAGGAGTTGCGAGGATGGCAGATCCAAAGAAGATTCAGGAAATAATGGATGCCGTAACAATTCCAGTTATGGCAAAGTGCAGAATAGGGCATGTAGCTGAAGCAAGAGCTTTAGAGGCTTTAGGTGTTGATATGATAGATGAAAGTGAAGTTTTAACGCCAGCAGATGCATTCTTCCACATAGACAAGCGAAAATTTGTCGTTCCATTTGTGTGTGGTGCGAGGAGCTTGGGAGAAGCTGTTAGGAGGATATGGGAAGGTGCGGCAATGATAAGAACCAAGGGAGAAGCTGGAACTGGAAATGTCGTTGAGGCTGTGAAGCACATGAGAATTATGAACTATGCGATAGCCCAGCTAAAGAAGATACCAGATGAGAAGGTCTATGCAGTAGCTGAGAAGTACGCTGAGAAATACGTTCAGCTTGCAAGAACTGTTAGGGAAGAGATGGGATTACAAACTAATATAAAACCAGACGATATCGTTTATGAGGAATACACACTTCAAGAAATAGTAGATGGACTATACAAGGTCTTGCTTGAAATAAAAGAGATGGGAAGGCTACCAGTTGTGAACTTTGCAGCCGGAGGGATAGCTACACCAGCTGATGCCGCCTTCATGATGCAACTCGGTGCAGATGGAGTCTTTGTGGGTTCGGGTATATTTAAATCATCAAATCCAGAGGAATACGCGAGAGCTATAGTCGAAGCTGTACAACACTGGGATGAGCCAGAGGTAGTCGCTGAAGTTAGCAAGGGAATAGGAGAGGCTATGAGAGGCATAGATGTATTCAAATTGAGAGATGAAGAAAGATTGCAGATAAGAGGGGTATGAGAATTGCAGTTATCGGAGTTCAGGGTGCTATTGAGGAACACGTAGTAGCTACGAAAAAAGCCTTGAAGAGACTTGGAATTGATGGAGAAGTAGTAGCTACAAGGAGGCATGGTATCGTTTCGAGATCTGATGCAGTAATAATTCCTGGAGGAGAAAGCACGACAATCAGCAGATTGATGTTCAAGGATTCGATAGCCAAAGAGGTAATAGAGCTTGCAGAAGAGGGGAAGCCTATAATGGGAACTTGTGCTGGATTAATTCTGTTAGCTAAGCACGGAGATGAGCAAGTTGAAAAAACTAAGACGAAGTTGTTGGGTCTATTGGATATTTGGATTAAAAGGAACGCATTTGGAAGGCAAAGGGAAAGCTTTCAAGTTAAGCTAAATATTAAGAACATCGGTGAATTCGAAGCAGTGTTCATAAGGGCTCCAGCGATTACTAAAGTCGGTAGAGGTGTAGACGTACTGGCGAGGTTTGAGGATTACATAGTTGCAGTTCAGCAGAATAAGATTTTAGGCTTGGCTTTCCATCCCGAGTTAACAGATGACACAAGAATACACGAATACTTTATATCTCTAATCGATAAGACCTAGGAATTGGTGATTTTATCACAACACCTTAAATAGGCGTCATATGATATAACCATTATAATAATTATTAAAAAATTTTAATAAAATTTAATTAAAAATTTAATTTAATCAATTGATTATTAAAATATTTAAATTAAAAATATAAGAGTAACTTTAGGGAAACCGAAAAATTGATAAACGCCTATTAGAGTTCAGGATATGCTTAAGGTAGGAATTATAAGGTGTGCCCTAGTTGCAGAGATCTGTCCAGCGACGAGTTGTATAAAAGCTATTAAAGATGGCAAAGGTGCATTTAAGGATTTAGAGGGTGAACTAATAGGCTTTATGACATGTGGTGGATGTCCCGGTGTTAAAGTTTCTGCAAATGTAAGAACTCTGATTGGGAGAGGTGCAAATGTAATCGCGTTGTCTTCCTGTATGTCTAAAGGGTATCCAGTTGGTTCAAAAGCGTTTGTCTGTCCACATTTTGAAGACATAAAGAGAGCAGTTGAATCCGTTTTGAAGAAAGATGCTCCTGATGTAAAGTTACTCGAATGGACACATTGATAAGTCAATTCAAGCTTTGCACTTTACAGTAGATGTAAAAAACTCTATAACCCTATTACTAACTTTTAATTTACTGTTCAGGGTAGGAGGACGTCAGATGTATGCCAAGTTTAAAGGAGATAGAGTCGAAGTGTTAATACCGTTTGAGTGCGAAATGTGTGGGAAATGCTGTGAAAACCTAAGTCAATGCGTATACCTACCAAAGGAGAAAAAATTGATCCTAGAAAACGATGTAATCGTTTCAAATGATGTAATCGAACAGATACACATCGAATCAAACTATCCCATTTTAATCAAACCCTGCCCATTTTATAGGGATAAGAGGTGTACAATATATCCCAATCGCCCAAGGAGTTGCAGAGAGTTTCCGTTGACAAAAGAGTTGGATATGGGTATCGGTTGTCCAGCTTTAAAAAAGGTATTTAGAGTTATTGGAGAAATCGAGAGAAGAATCGGGAAGCTAGAGTTTGAGGGTAAAGTTTAACTATTCTGTTGAGTACTGTTTAGTGGTGGGCTAGGCCGGGGGGTTCGGCGTCCCCTGTAACCCGAAACCGTCGATATGCGGGGGCCGAAGCCGAGGGAAGGCTCGTCAAGCGGAAACCGTAGCTTAATTCGGCTTCGTAGAATCCCCGTCCCGAAGGGTCGGCGGTCGCGGGTAGGCTTTCCGGAGGGAAGGTCGCCCGCGTTTGCCGGGGGGACCGGCCTAGGCCCGGAAGGGAGCAGGCTTACCCCGGACGTCCGACGCTTTCGGGGGTTCGGGGAGGAGGAGCCGAATTAAGCTACGGTTCCGTAAGACGGGTCGACCCGAGGCGTGCCCACCACCCTATAAAAACTTAGACGCAAACGTTTCCGGTTCTCTTTTACATTCATCTGCAAACGTACAAAACTCACAATATCTACTCTCAACCCTTTCTGGAACAAATCCATTTTTTACGATTTTTACCTTCTCTATAAGCTTTACAGCTTTTCTCTTTAAGTTTAAATTCGATTCAACCCTCCTAAGCTCTCCAGAATACGCATAGTATATCAGACCAACTGTGTAATCTGATATAACACTTAAAACAGCTATCTTCATTAAATCCCTAAACCAAACTCCTTTCTTCGGAGCTTTAAGAGATAGGAAAATTGGATAAACGTTATCTCTAAACTCTACAATTTCATCGATTACTGCAATTACATCAAATCTATCCGATTTTACTACTATATCCCAGTCTATTGGCTTGAAGTCTTTTAATATATCGTCTAAAACGATATTTTCAGCGGCTTTGTTGAATACATCTAAATCGAAGTTCTTGTTCATAGTAGTAGCTCTCTTCTTAGCCCATTCTAGATCAAAACCACGCCTTAGACTTATGTATATCTCTCGAACTGCATGAAATTCAGTGAATTTATCTTCTCCATATCTCATTCTGAAGTAACAAAGCCTTGGGCAAGTGATGTAGCTGGTTATCTGGCTTAAGCTGATCATTGCTCTGATTGAACACCTACAAATATTAATCTTTCGATATAATTACCAAAACGTTTAAAAATCTCGATGTAATGCCCTCTTATAAGCCCGGGTGGTGTAGCCCGGCTTATCATGCGGGCCTGTCGAGCCCGCGACCCGGGTTCAAATCCCGGCCCGGGCGCTATTTTTCATTATTTGTACTATCAAGCTTAAAGGAAGAATTAGCAATATTCTATACAGTTTATTGTATTATATCAATATTATATTAGAGACATTAGGAATATCTGGAATATATATTTAGTTATTAATTATGGGAAATTTAAAATAATTGTTAATCTACTATACCCATGCAGAGCTTCTCGAATTTCTCGTGCTCCAATAACTCGTCAGCTCTACCCTCAAATACAACTCTTCCGCTTACGAGTAGATACGCCTTGTCACTAATCTCCAAAGCTCTTTGAACGTTTTGCTCGACTAAAACTATTGTTAGGTTATACCTATCCCTAAGATCGAGTATTCTGTTAAACATCAACTCAGCCAACTTAGGCGAGAGCTGGGCTGTTGGTTCATCTAACATCAAAATCTCAGCTTTCCTTACGAGTGCAGTGGCAATTGCAAGGAATTGCCTTTCTCCACCACTTAACGTTCCAGCCTTTCTCTTTTTGAATTTCTCAAGTTCTGGAAACGCATCTAAAGCCAAAGAAATCCTATCCCTGACTTCACTCTTATCAAGGGTATATGCAGCGATTTTTAAATTTTCTTCGACGGTTAAGTTTACGAATACGTTATCCGTTTGCGGAAGATAAGCGATTCCAAGTTTCGTCTTTTCATGTGGTGGAACCCTTGTTATATCCTTCCCATTCAATAATACATTACCAGAGTGTATTGTCGCTAAGCCGAATATGGCTTTTAAGAGTGTACTTTTACCACTTCCGTTTGGCCCTACTATTGTCGTTATTCCCTTATGCTTTACAGTAGTGTCTACGTCGAAGAGTATATGCAACTCCTTATAGCCCGCGTTAAGCTTTTTCGTGTGCAGCACTTAAGTACACCTCCACTACTTTTGGGTTGTTAAGTATTTCCCTTTCATCACCTTCTGCTATAACTTTACCACTTGCCATCACATATATATAGTCTACGTATTTCAACACGATGTCAAGTCTGTGCTCTACTATTAAAAAGCTAATACCTCTTCCCTTTAACTCAACTAACCTACTTAGGATATTGTGAGCTAAAACTGGATTCACACCAGCGATTGGCTCATCCATGATCATGAGCTTTGCATCTCTCATCAATGCCCTCGCAACTTCAAGCAGTTTTAGCTGACCTCCACTTAGTTTATAAGCTTCAGTATCCCAGAGGTGATCGATTTTCAAAAATTCAAGGATTTTAAACGCCTTTTCAACGAAATCTTCTTCTCTTTTGATCCATTCACTTTTTATACTTCCTAAAACAGTTTCTCCAGGATTGTCAACTGCAACGAGTAAATTTTCAAGAACTGTTAATTTCTTTAATGGCTGAGGGATTTGAAAAGTCCTAACTATTCCAAGCCTGTTTATCTCATGGGGAGGCTTATTCGTTATATCTTTTCCCTCAAAAAACACTTTACCCTCATCTGCTCTGTAAAAGCCAGATATGACGTTTATCAGCGTCGTCTTTCCACTTCCATTTGGCCCAATGACTAACGTTATACTTCCCTTGTTTACGTTTATATTCACTCTATCTAAAGCCTTTAAACCATCAAAAAATTTGGAGAGGTTTTGAGTTTTTAGAATCATAGCCTTCTAAGCAGATATGCAACCGCTAATAAGCCGGTTATTGCAAATATCGCCTCAAAGCCCGGTGTTGGCTTCTTAGCTGGTGTAGTTGGCGTAGTTGTTGGAGTTATCACAGCTGGTGTAACTGACCACTTGATCTCCTTTGTCTCGAACTTCCAGAGTCCAGCAAGATCCCACTTACATTCAGGAGTTACGTAGTAGATTGCGTAATCACCACTTGCTCTATCGTTCCACTCGTTAAGCTCGATGTAGCCTGTTACTGGCGAAACTCCGTATTTACCTTCACTGTAGTTAACTGTAACTTTTGGTATTTTTTCAGCCATTACATCTGGGTCGTATTTACCTACTTCATCAATCGTTTCAACGTAAGCCAAAGCTAAGACCCATGCAGCATCGTAAGCATTCATAGCGTACTGATATGGAGTTTCACCGAATCCCTTCTCTTTGTACTTCTTCTTTAATTCTTCGAATGCTGGACCCTTTGATTCGAAGAGAGTGCTGTACAATCCAACCTTAGATGCCTTGTTGCAAACCTCTAGGACCTTTGAGCTCTTAGCAGTTCCATCACAACCAAACCATAGGACTTTGAACAATACAGAATCCTCTTTCGTTTGAGCAAGCATTGTTGCAACCTCTTCATAACTAAATGCAACTACTGCTACTTCTGATGGTTTATATGTTTTTAACAACTCATTAACGTCCTTCTCCATCGTCGCTATGTATGGAGAGAAGTCAGTTGGAGGTGGATCTGGATACTCTATCGCATCTCTGATCTCTATTTTTGCGTTTTCAAGCTTTGGCTTTATACATTCATACAGTCCCCTTCCCCATGCATTACCTATGTAAGTGATTACCACCGCCTTTATCCCCAAGTTCTTGAGCTCTTCAGCTATGGCCGTGCTCTGCAAGTCATCAGTACCTACAAACCTAAATATGTACTTCTTCTCCTCTGGCTTAGTCACTCCGATTAAACTTGGCAATGCAGTTGATGAAGGCGATATTATTATTATCTTGTTAGCAGTCACGAAGTCCTTTATGTTTTTAACTTCTCCACTTCCCATCGGCCCAATTATCAGCTTTATTCCTTTTCCATGCAGATCATGAACTTTCTCTAATGTTATCTTTGGATCTACTCTCGTATCCTCAACGTAAAACTTCACATAATAAGGTAATCCCTTTTCTTCAAAGTACTTGTTTATATTCTCTTTCGCTATTTCAAGCGTATTCTTTATGTCCATACCATACGTCGTTAATGGCCCCGATAAATCTACTAAAACCCCAATAGAGATCTCCTGTTTCTCAGCTAAAGCCACTGGTGTTACTAGTATTGTCAGGAATAATACCAACAGAACCCACTTGCGAGACATATTGAAATGAAACCACTAATATTTTTAAAGCTTTACTATTGTATAGACTCTGTGAGCGTTGTTGAAGGAGCGTTAATATACTCAAACCTTTTAGTATTACTGAGTATTGGCTTAACTCTGACGTATATAACTACAGCAGTCCCTAATTTTGCCCAAGGCTCGTTTGCCGTGTTCGGTTCTTACG
>Ga0190367_1000852_pt1 | contig 19773 bp, 21 predicted proteins | sample 4872181011_MG_FD_171838 | JGI IMG/M metagenome (GOLD analysis project Ga0190367, IMG submission 171838) | Hydrothermal vent microbial mat bacterial communities from Southern Trench, Guaymas Basin, Mexico - 4872-18-10-11_MG | ecosystem: Environmental > Aquatic > Marine > Hydrothermal vents >...
ATCCTATCGGCTAGACTTGGTCTATATCTCTTCAATGTGTATAAAGCTATGAGCAGTCTGCCGAAGTCGGAGACGTTGGTGCTTCCACCCTTCCTTGGCTCACCATTCTCGGTGCTATAACACCATGCGGGGATGCCGTATGGCGTCAGCTTCCGAGTCTCTAAAAAGTGTAAAACCTTTTCAAGTCTGTCCTCAGCTCCCCAGTCTCCCTCTATTGCGAGGATCCCCATCCGCTCCGCTAAGATTATCGCTATTATATATCCACCTAGATCCCAGTCAGTTGTAAAGGACCAGTAACGGCTGGCTCGCGACAACCCCGTGTCGGGGTTTACGCCAACGCCGGGATCGAAGTAGCTCCAAGCTATCTTAGCCCATTCTAGCCATTTCCCGACTTCATCCCCTCCTTCCTCCTGACCTCTTACGCCAGCCAAGCTGGTAACCGTGATCAACATTAAGATCGTGAGTGCTGTCATCAGCCTTATTGCCGGCTTAGCGGCCAAGCATATCCCTCCTTAGGGGTGGCTATCCACCGTCTAGGAGCTCCTATAAATATATCTATGCAGGATTTGAGCGCTATCATCGATAGAAAGCACCAGTAAGCGTAGATCATTGGGGCGAGTAGGAGGAGACGGGGCTCCCTAGGGTTGACCAATATGAGAATTGCGATCGTGAATGCGACCAACGACATTATCAGCGGGATGAGCGATAGCTGGAGTATTAGCTGGAGGAGTGGTGAGTTAGATATGAGTAATGCGGTGAAGATTGCTAGTGGGTAAAATATCTGGCTGAGCAGCGCGATTATGGGGGAGAATAGGAGGACTATTGCATCGAAGACTTTACGATTGATCCTCTTTAATAGGTGGAGATTCTTGATCAAGGTCTCTAGATATCCTCGATACCAGCGATTCCTCTGACGCGCTAGATGCTTAAGCCTTGTTGGAGCCTCTTGGAGACACCTCGCTCCCTTCTCATAAATTATAATATACCCATGCTTAACTAATCGTATCGCAAGCTCAACGTCCTCAGTTAGGCTATCGCAATTCCATCCGCCGACCTTTTCAAGGTAGCTCCTCCTGATGAACATGCAGTTGCCAGTAAGGGGTGTGAAGAGGTTAAGCCTATGCCTTCCCAGGAGTATTACCGAGAACCAGCACTCTTCCAAGTACACGAGCCATGTGAGGAGGCTATTTCGAGAATTCATCGAGATAGCCCTCCCCTGGACTGCCGCCACCCGCGGATCGTCAAAATGTCTCAACGCGAGCTTGAAGGCCGTGGGATTGACGACGCTATCCACGTCGAAGATTGCTAGAATCTCGCCTGAAGCTAAACTTGTACCGCATGATAGTGCGTCCGGCTTTCCTCTAGATCTCTCTCGATGAACGGCCCTCACAAGCCTCGGAAACCTCTCCTCATAGAGCTTGCAGAGCTCATAAGATCCGTCGGTCGACCCATCCTCCACTAAGATCACCTCCATCCGCTCCCTCGGATAATCCAACGAAAGTAGGGAGGCCATGAGCCTATCGAGGACCCTCGCGCCATTCTTAACGGGGACTATGACGCTCACCCTAGGCGTGTATGGGGCGTCATCATCGTCTTGAGGCGACTTCTCACGCAGGAATCCTAATAGCCCAGAGATCGCTATCGGGAAGTGATAGATGCTCCATACAACTATGATCGTGAATAAGAGCATGACGACGAACTCCATCGCCGTGAAGAAGGAGTTCATCCCCCGGGCATCACCTGAAAACAAGCCATTCTACACATGCTATATCAATCGTATTCCTATCCGAGATAAAAATTTACCTACACCTGCTTTGGCACTTCCGTACGAGAAGGAGGGAAGACTTGGTAGCCTATGTGGAGAAAATCTCTCGAAAAGCCGACGATCACCTCAAAGTTGAGAGTCGTGATGACGGCGATGTGGCATCCAAAAGAACCTACCCAGCCGACCCTAAATTCAGGATTTGGTGCACATACCTAAGACCCGTAGACTTATGGGCAATTAAGATAGACATTCTCCTCATAATCCGTAAACCATAAGTCAACTAAAGCTCCAGCGAATCTATTAGTTCGATATACTTCCACAACATCCTTCACCAGCCTCATGATTAAATAGAATTTTTCGGAGACCCTAACCGGCTAGAATACATGGTTGCCGAAACCCAGTTATACGGCTTGCAACCCTGTATTATGCTCGAGTACTAGAACCCTCCGGCCAAATCCTCGCTATACACAACCCAGCTATCCCCTAGATAGATAAGCATTCCGTCTCCACTAGGAGCCAATATCCCCCCAACGACCTCCTAAATAAGGAGGATCCCTCGTTACAGGTCTCACAGCAACATTTTCTGGAACGCTAGCCAGCTCAATTAGCATTTGGTTAGGTTCGATCTTTGTGATTCGGCGATAAGTAAGCAGTCAACCAGCAACGCGACTATGATAGCCGCCGCTAGTAGAGGAGGTAATAGCCTCCGCCACTCGAGCAAGTTATCCATCGCTATACCCCTCATCAATAAACCCGCTCAGGAGATTCTGATGCTCTTGTTCTCCTTGCGCGCCTGCCAGCCCAAAACGTAATCGCCGCGATAGCTAGGAGCGAGAGGGAGCAGGCCAGTATCGCAACAGGCATGAATACATTTTCAGCACTGCTGGAAAGAACCGTCTGAGTAACGGTATATGTTGTCAGTACCCTCTCTCTAACTGTTATGGATCGAGTTACTGTCACAAATACAACCTGCTTCCTGACGACCGTCTTTTCGGTAAGAGTTTCAGTCTGCTGAGGTCTCTCAACGACCACGCTCATGCTAACCAGCCGATCTCTAACCTCAACCCAATCGCCTTCAATATAATATGCTGGAACGAGCACTAAGGTCAGATCTCCTTCCTCATTTGGGGCCTTAACTCCCACCACAAAACTTGCAGAGCCATTGCCTGAAACGTTGATAGCATCCGCTTCTGCGATAAGATTTCCTTCTTCATCTCTAATCAGCAGTTTTAACGAGGTTGATACATCCCCGAAATCATATTTCACGAGAGCACTCACGCTAAACTCCTCTCCAACATCTACCCTATCTGGGGAGGAAACCTCCACGATCCTGACATCCCTCTTGACTGGAACCGAACCAATCTTAATGTCGAAAGACTTAGTTATGGTCTTGTTAAACAGCACGTAGTCGGCTATGAGCTTGACTGTCACGCGATAGATGCCGTTCTCCGGAGGCACCCAACTAATGGTTGCATTGCATGCGCCATCAAAATCATATTGAGTAATATAGGAAGTAGCTGAGTTTTCAAGCGTTACAGTGATATTGCAGCTATGCTTAAGAGGAGTTGGATCAGAGTAGACAAAGCTTAATTTCGCCTCCTCGCCCGGGCGTAGCTTCCCGGAAGGTTTCTCGAAGAGAAGATCCGCGGAGTCCATCACCATCTTCTTGAAGGCGTAAAAAGCGGACTCTATAATCATGATCTGGGTATTTGCTATTAGCTCCAATACGACCTCACCATTCTCCCGAACACCCTCAAGAAACCCTTTGAATGGTAAGACACGCTTAAGCCGGTCGATGTTTTGTGGGCCAGTTTTCTCGTCTATATACTCTACTAGGGTGCGTGTATACGTAGTATTAAATATCGCGTGAAGTCCAAAAGCCGCCCTCGTGAAGGCAATTGGCGTGACCTGCTTCGGAGCAATCACCCACGTTTTCCCACTCGGAGTCACAATCCATTCATAAACAAAAGAGGGATTTCCCAACCCACTATTTCCCTCGCTCCAAGCAGTAAACTTACCCGTATCCTTGTACCTTAGTTCCTGAGCAAGGTAGACTCGATAAGCGTAATCCATGAAGTCCTCGCCCGGATCCAGCTCGAAAACAGTATGTAGAATCGGCTCAGAGGTAACCTCGGTAACAGGTAAGCTAACACCATACACGTCAATATGCTTACCATTCTTAATCTCATCAAAGGTCTTCAAAGCCTTCTCAACCGGATAATATTCATCAAAGCCGAAGAACTTGAAACCATGCGCAACATAATACTTGTAGAAACCAGCCGTCGTGCGCCAAGCCGCGGAACTCCTTGCCAAACGCGCGTAATCCGCCCTAGCAACTATGGCGTCAATCCTGTCAGCGAGATCTGGCCTATACTTTTTCAGAATGTGCAACGCTATTAGCAATCTGCCAGAATCCGAGACATTTGTAATCTTATCGGTTGTCGGCTCTCCTGTCTCGAAGTTATAAATGAGAGCTGGAAGGCGGTAAAGTGTCAGTTTCCGATTCTCCAAGAAACGCAAAGCCTTTTCAAGCCTATCATTAGCCCCCCAATCCCCTTCCTCCGGAATTATCCCCATCAACTCACCATATATAATCGCAATTATATACCCTCCCAAATCCCAATCAGTAAAGTAACCCCAATAATAGCTAGCCCGAGGAATCCCGGATCTAGATCCAACTCCAATCCCAGGATCAAAGTAGCTCCACGCAATTCTAGCCCATTCTAACCACTTATCAGTTTCCTTAAGCTCCTGAGAATTCACAGAAACGACATTCACCGATATGGTGAGCATGAATACCATGAAGACGGCCATTAGCTTAAGGATCGGCTTAGAGACCAAACTCCTCCCTCCTTAGGCGTGTTAACTCCTCCTCTAGGAGCACATAAAATAACATCTAGCAAGATTTAAACACTACTACGGACAGAGAAATCTAATAAGCGTAAATGAGCGGAGCGAGCGCAAAAAGCCGAAAGTCTTATGTTTAACAGTAATAATAGTCAAAGCATTACTTGAAAGAACCATTTTGGTGAATAAACCTAACAAGTTCGAGAAAACATTATCTCATAATTCTTACAAATTTCATAAGACTCGTCAATCGACTCATGCACCACTTTAGGCATTCAATCCACTTGTGTAAAGTAGGTTTTTATTCCAAATACTTCCTGTAAACAAACTTAGCAACAATTTAACCATAATTCTATCAAAGCCTTGTTAAAATATTTTCAAGGAAATGCTCAGATGAGGAATTGACCAAATAATTTTCTGAGGAAATTACCAATCTCTCAAATAACCATTGTTGACGCTGAACAAGATTCCATAAGCCGAGCTCATTATAATATGAATATATAGACAGTATATCATTGAGCACATCCCTGTGCATTCGAGCTACTAATGAGAATCTTTTCAAAGCACTTTCCTCCGAAATTCTTTTAATAACGTTTTTGTTACCAATTTCTAGGAAGAATATTTTTCCTATCTGAGCCTTTGGGGAGAGCCTTTCTCTAGGAATCAATGTCAAAATGTTAACATCCTTTTGAGGGGGAATAATCTTCTTAACGAATGGTATCTTATTAATGGCTGTTCTAAATTCTATCGACTTACTCAAACCATAGGGCAGCTTGATCGTCAAGTTTCTCAGATGTAAGATATGAAACGTAAAGTCAGTAGGGTATGAATATACTGATCTATCCTCCTTAAGGATTACCATATCGTCTGATAAGATGTTAAATCCATGTTCCAGACATAGCCTCAAAACAGTTAATGTCTTACCGGTATCAGGAGGGGCTACGAGCAAGAACCCGTCACCATCTTTTTCAACACACCCTGCATGCACTAACGTATATCCCTTCTGCAACAATTTTATCTCAATCACGCTGAATATCAACTTTAGCAATGATTCACGTATTCTATGAAAGATCTTATACCTCGGGCTTAAGAACCAAAACTTTGTCGGAGCTTTATCCAAGTTTGCTAAAAGAAACTTCGATCTCAAAAAACCAAACTTAATGGGCCCTTCTGAATAGAAGCAATTGTCAGCCGTGTCTAAGTCTCGGATACTAAAATCTCCATGCAATACACTTAAATCTATATCACCGTTGATTAGTCTCTTTCGAAATATTGATGGTAAAATTTTAGCTAATACCTTTTGACTGAGATTAGTTCTTACACGCAATATTCCATGAATATCATAATAGTCATAGTTACGATCGTCGTGGCAGTTATTCATTTTCGGTAACTGTGTTTTAGAGGAATATTTAAGGCTAACGTCTTGTTATCTGATACTTGGAATGCCTTTACGCTAGCGAACTCTAATAATAATCATTGAGTTCTATAATTTAATGTATGATTTCATGAAAATTGAGAGACTAGAAGGCCTATATCGAATATCATTCACCAGAAAACATTTTCATTATGTTTCCCTTAAAATCTAGAATCGTTTCCACATTCCACCAAGACGAAGGCTGAACGCTGAGACTCCAAAAACCGTAATCCGTGTGAGAATATTCCCTTATGTTGAACCCATGGTCACTTACAATTAGTTTTATGTAATCCTCTGAAGATTCTATCAAAGGCCGTATAAGCTCAACGAGCTCTTCGTATACCATGTATAGCCTGAGCCGTTCACGGAGCCCTCTAAAGAGCATGTGATGCGCTAGATCCGGCATAGGCAGATATACAAAGACTAAATCCGTCCCCTTGTCAACATATTTCATTCCAGTTTTAACTCTTCTTTCACATTCCTTCATAATCTCTTCCAGAAAAGCCTCTTTCTCCTTCAAATCAATGCTTACGCCTTTCCAAACGAGCGGTCTATAAATGGCATTTCTATCTTCATTGTATCCAGGTACTTCTATAACTCCTACGTTAAATCCTCTGGCTTTTAATTCTTCTATGAAGGTTTTTTCTAAAAGCCTTTCGGGCATATTTTCAGGAGTGTATCTTTTCGCTAAGTGCAGCTTAATCAATATTTTTCTAATGCCTATTGGCCTGTGGACCAGCTTTAGTCTTAAGTTATAAAGAGGGCGTAGTAATGGATTGAGCGCATTCCTAGATCTATTCTGGATGCATTTTTCAAAGGAATAATCTGATTTGCTAACGTCAATACCCGTAAGAAAACAAGACCAGATGATTGGTGTATGCAAAGGCTTGATGAACCCCACATAATGCTTACCATAATACTTCTGCTTATAAAAGGACAGCTCCCATCTTTCAACCAAATCATGGTCTAGTCCATCCAACCCTATTATCAACAGCTTCATCGAAGTCATGACCACTTACCTACTAAAGAATTTTAAAATTTAACTGCTAGCGAGTAAGGTCTGAAATTGAAATGAGCTAGGTCGGTGAATTGTTAATCAGATCCTCTAATATCATTTTGAATCTCTCCTTAAACCTCTCCTTTGAGAACATTTTTGCCCGCTTTATAGCCTGATCCCTATATCTTTGATAATCTTTGATGCCCGTCTCTATGCATCTAATAGCTTCATCTACCGATGAAAATCCGAAACCATATCTCCCTCTTAGGATTATGTCATTCCAAGCTCCTCCGCTTTTATGAACGACTGGGACTAATCCCGCTGCCATCCCCTCGACTACGGCTATTCCGAAATGCTCTCCTATCATTGTGTGTAGAAATATCTTAGACTTTGAGTAGATCTTGAGCTGAAGACTCCTTGGAGCATCCCTGAAGAAAATCACGTTTTTTAAATGCTTCTTTCTTACGAGTTTCCTTAACTTCTCGTAGTATCTCTCACTTATCTTCCCGCTACTCGCTCCAATTATCCTAAACTCTATATGAGGAAGGCTTTCAGCTATCTTTAAAGCAAGCTCATAGTTTTTCTCTGGGGAAAAACGTCCACAAAGCACGATTGCATCATCTCTGTCAATATTGGATGATACCCTCGTGAATTCCTCTATCTCTACGGGCGGGTACAGAACAATTGGCTCCTTATCCATATGTCTCCTAATCACGCCAGCACTATACTCCGAATTTGTTAATAGAACTCTGCAACTCAGCCTATTAGCCAGCCTCTCCTGAATCTTCTCATAAGGTATGAAGTAAATATGCCAAAATAATGACCTTGAATACTTTAAGTTCACCGGGGTTTCCCTGAGTAAGGCGAAAGTGGGATAATGCATGTAGATTATGTCAGATGAGATTGGGAGAACGTCTCCATGAGTATTTACCACCAGATCAAGTTTCTTTGTTAACTTAAGCAACTTTAGGAAGGTCAGTAGCCTCATATATATTCCGAAGGCTCTTACCTTAAGAGGCTCTATAGGCTCCTCTTTATCCGGCTTAACTATCTTTCCATGACCAAGGATCTTCTCGACCCTTATCCAATCTGTCGGCTCAACTGTGACTAATGTCACCTCATAGCCCATCTCTTTAAGAGTTTCTATTACTGCGAGACATACACGTTCCCCTCCCCCAACGCTATTTAACGTATTATGAACTACACATGCCTTCATCAACTGACTACCTTATGTGATCCTGGCAAACAACTATTTATCCTTATCATCATCTCAAATTTGCAGTTAGCTAGTCCTAAGACTAGAAGACGAAAAGATGATTTTTGTAATCTCTTTATGGCTTTTTTCACAGTTCAAAGTTGTAAGAACGAAAAGTTCTAGGTTCTTAGCTAAATTTTATAATCTCTGTTAGCAATAAACGATCTTACTTCCCTAAGGAGGGATCTAAACTCTTTGCTAATGAAATATAGTATTACTCCATAGGTTAGGGCGCCTACTGCCACCAAGACTAGTATCGGTGGAGCTGCCTCGATCGCTCTCGCTGGGATGAAGCCGATGTGCAATCTAATCATGTAGACCACTGCGGTCATGATTGTTGACGCTGTTAGGTAGTGGGGTAGGTTCTTGAGGTTCAGCCTAAGCTCCGTGAATCTCCTCATCAGATTCAGGTTTATGATTGATCGTATCATGGCGAATAACAGGTTTATTCCTGCAATTGCCGTGATCAACTCGACTATAGAGGCTTTCCCGAATAAGAGTAAATAGATCGCGACTGATGCCACGTATAAGGCTGTTACCACCAGGTTCAGCTTGTTTAGGGTGAATATCTTGCTCTTTAAATACTCTCTCATGGAGACCTCATCACCCTGATCAAATCTATCTGTTCCCGACACCGCCACCGCCCCAAAGTTTCCGAGAGTCCGGACGACACCGGCCAAGGCTAGGAGGCACGCCGCGGGCCAAACAGATGAGTAGGTCGGTCTTAGTATCCAGAGTATGTCCCTCGATAAGACGGTGAACCCAAAGAGCATCGGGGTCGTGAGCATCGTAGTGAGGTCGAACGCCTTGTTTAGATCTTTCTGAGATCCTCCTGAGATCAGCCGTGGCCCGAGGCCGGTCATTAGAACCGAGGAAGAAGCCACTAAGGCGGAGGCCACCGCCGCGGCTCGCCAGTATCCCGCTAATATGGCCTGGCCTGTTATTATGCTCATCAACACGATGTCGGTTGCGCCAAGGATGTTGCTCATGAATCGAACCGTGTTTACGGGGGCTCCCTTCACCCACTTCATAACCAATTCCCTGCTCACCCGTTTCTGGAGGAGGTGCTTCGATCTCTCGAGTAACATGATTGCCTGAATCAGGTATGCTATTGAGAGGCTTATGAAGGCCCCAATCAAACCCATTCTTAAGATGACGACTAAGTAGAACGCCATGATCACCTTAGAGATCTCGAAAAGAATTCTGGCGATTCCCAAGTTCTGTGGCGCGTATCCAGATTGTATCGCCGTCCCCAAGCTTAGGAGGATATAGGGGATTAACATTATCACTCCGAGGGCCATCGTCCATGGATCATAGTTTATGACGGCCGCCGACCCAAAAGCCATCGAGAAGTAGATTATCAGGGAGATCGGGGTTAGTAGGGCGAATAGGGCCGCGGCGGAAGACAATATCTTCTTTCCTCTGGCCGCGTCTCTCGAGATCCAAGTGCTTACGAGGTTGAAGGGCATCAAGCTATAGGTTATGTATGATCCGATTAGTGCCCAGACCCCGAACTCCTCCTCGCTCAGCCTCCTGGTGATGAATACGGTGAATAAGAAACCCGTTAAGTAGCCTATCAGGTTCGCCGCGAACATTAGGGCTCCGCTGAGCCTCAGCCTAACCCTGCTCAAAGCTCGACACCATTCGCTTCAAGTTACGGCTTACCGGAGCTAACATCATCGCCTTAAATTAAAATTTTTCATCAATGCCTTTTGAGGCTTTATTGCTTGAAGGGTATGGCCAATCCGATGTTAAGTCTACTTATGTCTAGCTCCTTTACGGGTATTCTCCTAGTTCATAATCCGCCAGCGTTGAGGAAGAGATTTTTATTAGTTAGTTTTCGCATTTCCTTGAAGGGCTAAGCTGGTCAGGTTAATTAGCTCATCGATCTTGGATAGGCTTGTTGAAACCTTCAAAATAGGGGTCGATCGAACCGAGGAGGTCATGGCCTCTGGCCAAAGTCGCAGGGTCTTCAGGGTTAAGGGGTTTCCGAGCGATTGCGAGGTCTATATCGTCGACTCTGATGCAGGTAAGGAGGTGGCTTGTCATCCGAGTATAGTTGGAGATAAGTTATCAAAACTATGTCTTGAGATGGCTTTAGACGCCGTTAAGACGATCCTCGAATTTACTCCATTGAGAGAATATGGGGGAGACTCGATAGTTTTTGAGCATGTCTTGAGGGCTGCTCCAGGCTATAGGCTTCACGAGGCTCTTAGGGATACTGGTGTTGATTTTAGGGAGGTTTGGGTCAGGCCAAGATATGTTACTCCATCCTATAGGGATCATGATGAAGAGGCTGCTAAGAGGCTCGTGATAGTCTATGAGGACTTCTCAAATCTCCCTGAGAACCGGGATCTGATAGTCGTTAAGCCCGATACGGAAGCGAGTGGGAGGACCGGTGAGATAGCTCTTAAGAGGCTTGCGAGATTCGCCGAGGAGAAGGGATGCAAGCTCGAGGAGCTGATAATCTATGGATTCATCTCCGAGCCTGGGCTTAAGGCTATCTATGAGGTCGCGAGGGAGCTTGGATTCAAGAGGATCTATGCGTTCGCGATAGGTAATCTGACGGCCCTCTGCTATAACATGTATGATATGCCCCTCTATGGCCCCGATGAGAGCTACTATGCTGAGCGCGGGGAGATTAGGAACTTGGGCGGAGTAGCCGACTACACGACCCTAGAGCGATATGCTCCGGAGTTCATTCCAGGGGCTGATCAGCCTGGGGATTGGTCGGCTCGCCAAGTTAGGGTCTTCACCGGAACTGGATATGAGCCTGGTGGAATTCCAAAGCATTTGAAGAATAGTATCGAGCTTATAGAGAGGCTTTGGAAATTATCGAGGGGTATGGATTGGTTTATGGACTTCCATGAGCATGCGATTAAGAGGGAGCTTGATGCTTTGAGGAATGAGCTCAAAAAATGGGTTAAAGGACTGTCTTCATCGCTAAGATCCTGATCTCCTCCACACTCCTTCCGCCTATCTTAAACGCCGTTCCCCTCGGAGTCATTACTATTACGGCGCCGCATTCAAGGCATCTGAAATATTGGTTGAATCCTCCATCGGTCTTCTCTCCACCGAGATACTCCAACTTTTCATGATTGCACATATCCATTAGATAATGGGTGTCGGCTTCATTTATGGATTCCGTCTATGCATTTTACCCCAGCTTCCCGGCGAAGATTATGAATAGATAGAGGAGTATTACCATTTTTGATTGAGGATTAAGTCCATCATGCATGTTGGCTTTTACGCAAGTTAAATCTCTTCGATGTTCTTTACATATCTTTAATGCTCGGGTTTCAGCCCTCGAGTAAACTTATTGTCGGTGACGTATATGTGGCCATCCCTGAACCTCCTGATTATCTCCTCTGCCTTGGCCTCGCCGACACGCTTCTTCCTAATATTCTCTGTGATTAAGGAGGCTTTCGCCAAATTTCTCCTCTCCCCCTTCACCCTCATCTTCTTGACTTCTCCACGAGACCCTTGGTTCTCCTCATCGCCCATACTTCCATATAAATCTGGCCCTAGCTGGGCTCCTCGATATAGAGTATAAACTCGTTATTTTAAAGAGGGATTTCTTAATTCTTGGATGAAGACGGAGCTAACCTTTTTTCCAAATATTTTTCAAGCAGAGGTCTCAAGAACCTTTCCGCAGATCGAGCTTCTTCCACCTCAGCTTCAAATCTGTGCCTGTACTTGGCGACGACGCTAGAAGTTTTCTGAATGTTCCGATACACATCTTCCGCGTCCAAATTCAGCTCTTTGGCCACGTTTTCCGAGATACGTCTGTTTCGACTTTTTGATGGCAGCCTGTTTGGATCACTGAGAGCTCTTCGAAGCTCTTCAAGCCTTTTGCTTCCTCTAAGTGTCGGTAATTTCGCCGCAAAATCTAATATACTTTCTACTTCATCCTTAGAAAGCAGGGGTTCAGGCTCATCATTAAAAATAGCCTCGGTAATTGCCCATAAAATAATCAAGCGATTTTGAGGAGATTTTAGGAGATAAGTCTCGTTTAATCCCTCTGCGAGTTTTCGAATTTCTTGGGATGCTGAAACGAATGTCTCAAATCTTTTAAGTTCATCTGCCGTTAGTGGCGGTGCCATGAATTCTGCGGCCCGGTATAACAGATGTAAGGTCCGAGTCGGGGGATCTTTGAGATCATATAACTTTCAATTCGGATGCCGATTTTGCGACAGATAGCTATGTATGTTGATAGAGTTCGAAATTTTTCAAGCTCCTTTACAGCGTCCTCCTCATTGGTTGAACTCAGTTCCTTATTACCTTCAAAGTATGTATCGTTTATCTTCTTAAAGTCCCAGCCCAAAAGTTGATTCAATTGATCAATTATTTTATCGATATAAGAGATCTGGTTTGGCTCCGAGCTTCCACCCGATACGGAGAAACGAACAGTAATATGGAGTCCAATGGATTCGTTCTGAAATGCGAGTTGCTGTTTAGCCCTGTTAAGGCATTGAGGATCGGAGGTTAAAAATCCGATACAGGATGCAGGCTCTTTCTTTAGAACTATTATGAACTTGCTTTTGTTCTTTGGATCTAAAAGAACATTTTTCTCAATTCGGAGATTAAACGTCTCAATGAATGCGTCAACACTTCCAGCAACGAATCCCGTTTTCAGAGATTCCTCATGATTCTGCTGAATTTTATCCGCTGAGAAAATCCCTATAATATGGTAGCCGTCAGCTAACGCCTTTTCCAACATCTCCAAATCGGTCAAGCGATTCGCCGTATAGAGCTTCCCTTTAAGTCGTATTTAGCGGTTTTTGGCGTGAGCGTATGCTAAATTTAACGACTTAATCATAAGAGCATAAAATCATCGTGGCTGAAACAATATCTTCCAGGAGCTTGCGTTCATCTAGGCTCCTCGACGTAGAGGATGAAGAGTATTGTTGTGATGATTCCTAGGATTCCAGTTATCCAGAATGGGAGGACTATTCCCTCTATCTCCTGGGATGCGATCCTATAGGTTTGGGTTGCGACGACCTGGGTTAGCCAGCCTCCTAGGAGCGATCCTATAAAGACTCCGCCGTTCATGAAGAACTGCTGAACTCCGAAGATCGATCCCCTTACCTCACGCGGGGTTAGGTCTGCTTGGAGGGCTCGCATGGCTGGAACCGATACTCCAAAGGTCATGCTGGCTGGGATTGCGAGTAGGAGGAGCAATATGGGATCTCTTATGAGCGGGATTAGGAAGAAGACTCCCCTCCCGACTAGGTAGCCTAGGATTATCGCGGGCTTCCTCCGCTTCAATCTATCGGTTATGTAGCCTGAGAGTATTGAGGCGGGTAATGCTGAAGCCGAGGAGATTATATAGTAGATTCCTATGTAGCCTGGATCCTTGACTATGAGCTCTATAGCGTAGACGATTAGGGCGGTTTGAAGTATCCCCATCCCGAAGCCGTTTACGGCTCCATTGAAGTACATGGTCTTTAGGCTTCGAGCAGCGCTTCTCGGGAGAGATCTTAGGGCGAGCTTGACCTCCTCGATCCCCGCTTTTACTCTGCTCGACTTGGATCTTCCCTTAATCGTTGGGAGGAAGATTAGGGTCGTTAATGAGGCCACGGTCATTAAGGCGAGGAAGATTATCGGAGACTTCAATGCCATCAGATAATCTGATGGGCCGAAGAAGATGCACCAAGCCTTGTAGACGATGACGCCGACTGCGGGGCCTATGAGCTCGGCGATCAGCATCGATGAGGTGTAGGCTGAGAGGGCTTTACCCCTCTGCCACCTCTTGGTAATGTCTGCGATATATGCCTCTGCGACCGGCCAAACCATTCCAGACGCGACTCCCTGAACCGCCCTGAAGATTATCAGGGTTGCGACATCTTGGGCGAGGATGAATCCTGTGGCGGAGGCGAGATATAGGAGCATTCCCAAGATTATGATCCGCTTCCTCCCGAATAGGTCGCTGAGAAATCCTGAGAAGATGGCCATCGGAGCTCTCGTGGCCATGAAGGCTCCGGTGAGGAGGCCGAATTCGAACGCGCCTCGATGAGCTTCGATCATCCCGATGGTTAGCTCTGGAAGTTCTTTCAGCACGCCCTTGAGGGCTAGGACTAGGTAGGGGAAGACGGGGGATAGGGCTGAGAACCCTAGGTTCACTATGAAGGAGGCGAGTAGGAGTATTGTGAGAGCCCTCTTTGCGCCGATTCCACGACCCATCTCACCAAGCCTCCGATTAAACCCCTCGGGAGAATGAGCTCATCCCCGACCTCTTGGAATGGAGTCGGCTATCATTTGCGTAGGCGTTATTTATCCATAATCGCCGAGACCAAATCCCTTGTTTGGATCGACTTAAGCCGTGAATGCTAGAAATGTTATGGGAGATCACATTAAAGGGATTCGGTGATTCTAGATCTTTAAATCTTGAAGTAAGATTACCTTCGAGACTCTCCCGCCCTTCTTACACAGCTTTCCATCGGCAGTGACTAGGGCCGCGTCGAGCTTTTTCGATAACCAGAGATATGCCGCATCATAGATTGTTAAGCTTGTTGAACTCGCCTCTTCGAAGACCTCGGCGACCTCCTCCCACAGCACTGGAGCTAGATCTATTCCGAGGGAGCCGACCGCCTTTAGAGCTTCGATTCCATCAGCGGCCTTTAGAACGCCTCTCTTAACGGCTTTCAGTAGGACTGAGGCAAGTTCATATGTTAGGAGGGTTGGCGCATAAGCCTTTACTCGTCCTGAGACGATCGCCCCCTTCAAGTTGTTTGCTTCCTCTTCCCAAGGCTCGCCTGGGATTATCCACTTCGCCACCACGCTCGCGTCAACTACGAGCTTCACTTACTCTCCCTCTCCTCCCTTATCCATTTCACGAGCACGTCTGTCGGCACTTTTCCCGCCCTGCTTCTAATCTCGTCAAGCTTCTCGCTGGCCTCCTTTGCGAGCTCCTCCCTAATCTTAGCCCTTATCGCCTCTCGGAGATATTCGCTCCAATCGACCTTCACGCGCCTCATCATCTCTCTGAGCTCCTCCGGAACCTTGACCGAGACGTTGACGAGCTTACCCAATGAGCTCACCTAAATGGACTATCAACTCGGCATCTATATAAAGATGCCCTCCATAAAAATAGTCTTAGCAGGCTAGCCAGAGATCTCATTCACGAGGGCAAGACTTTCGGATAAATATCGTGTTGGTAAGCTTCTTAGGTGGATCTGTCCTCATTTACTCGATGAGGGTGGCTGTTGGATCTCTTAACCCGGTTAAGGTGGAGGCGGCGAGGCTCGTCTTCGAGAGATTCTTCGGCGAGGTGGAGATCCAGCCGGTTAGGGTGAAGCCTTCGATTCCAGCCCAGCCTATAGGGATCGATCAGGTGATCAGGGGGGCGGTTGAGCGAGCATATCAGGCGCTGAGCTCGGTTACTGGATCGGATTATGGGGTTGGGTTGGAGGCCGGCCTAATACCCTATCCATGGACGATCACCGGATACCTGAACCATCAAGTCTGTGCCCTAGTCGATCGTGAACTCGAAGTCACATTAGGGTCGAGCATGGGATTCGAGTTTCCTTCAAGGGTTATCGAGAGATTGGAGAGGAGGGAAGTGAGGGAGGCTGAGGAGGTTATGCAGGAGATCACGGGAATCGAGAGGATAGGTGAAGCAGTCGGGGCGATAGGATACTTGACGAAGAACCACGTTAAGAGATTGGATCTAAGCATCCAGGCATTAACCTCCGCGCTTATCCCGAGGCTGAACCCAAACCTATACCAGACCAGATGGCCAAGAGTGGATGAGGTCTTAGAATGATCATGCTATGAATCTCTCAAAATCCCTTGAGAGACTCTTCATCCTAGGACTCTTATCCTTGAGGTCTAGTATGAGATCTTGAAACTTCCTAAGATCTAGGTTTATGATTCTGTGAAGGTCTCCACCCTTTTCCGGTAGACCATATGATTTCAGCTTTAATCCAATCTCTCTCGCCGAGCCTATAATCCACTCCTCGAGATTCGGCGACAACATTATTATCCTATTTCCATTTTTATCCTCATAGATCTTTAATCTTGCAGACCGTTCATCGGATAGCAGTTTAAATCTCCTTAATAGGGGTGGCTGAGGGCTTTGAGGATCTTCATCTATCAATCCTTTTGGATGGCTCACTTGACTGGATCATCTTTTTGATCAACCTAGTCTTTCCTCCTCGATGGATCGCTCTCCGACCTGTTAAGAACTTTACCAATAGTGTATCTGGCCTGCACTCGGCTAGATATCTCATGGAGATCCCTCGATCGGGGATTCGAGGTTAAAGAATACATCGACATCGTATTCTAAAAGGCGTTCCAACTCCTTGCCCGTGAATTGCTTAACCCTGGTCTCACCCTCCTTAAGATATGTTATGAAAATGGAGGCATCCATTTTAGACTTCTCGATTATCGACTGGAGGAAATACGGGTTATGGGTTGAGATGAAGTATTGGTTTCCCCTATCATCCAACGCTATCTGCTCGGCGAGGAACCTCGTGTAGTATGGGAATGCATGAGCCTCAGGCTCCTCAAACGCTATCACGGAGTTCTTATTCGAGAGTATCGCTGTCAGATGGAATATTATTCTCTGAAGCGTGTCCGAGAGATTAAGATATGGGAGTGAAACCACTATGTTGTCGATCTCCCTCTGGAATTCGATTCTCCCCTCATGCGGTCTGACCACAAGCTTCCAGCCAAAGCCCTTGAATAGATTGCTAATGGTCGATCTCACAAGCCTATTTACCATAATTAACGCCAATAAGTTGAGGCCATTAGGGGGCGAAAGATATTCCACTGGCTTATCAGCAAATTCTTTCAGAATTTTGAATCTATAAAATTTGAACATTACCCTTAACTCAGGTAAAAATTTGGGTCGATGAGAGGGTAGAACTTCTCCAGAATAATTTAGGTCAAACACGAACTTTTGCTGAAATTCTACTCTGAATTTTCCGTCCACGAATTTTAACGTAAATAACTTTCCGTCGAATAATATCCCCATGGGATCCTCTATGGATTTGTTGTAGAATATGTCGGGCATTGTCTCAAATCTTATGAAGTCTTTCAGACTTCCTCCGTGGCCTAGAAATGAGAGCATTCCAAGGGCTTCGAGTATATTTGACTTGCCCGTGTTTGGTTCTCCTATGAAGACGTTTATTCTGCTGCACTTGAGGTTGAGATCTCTTATAGATTTGAAGTTCCATATTCGCAGATTCTCTATCATGTCCCGCATCCATCATCTATCAGGATTGTTAATAAATCTTGGGATTCTAGATAAGCGTCTTCACGTCTGGATTCCATAGCCTTATCGAGGATCGGTGCAGATCATAATAGACTCCTATGGCCCTAATCTCTAATCCTATTTGCGATCCCCTTAGCAGTAATTTATGAATCTCCAGATCCACATCCTTGTTCGGCCTAAATCCTATTACGTCCCTTAATCCAATCATGAATACTATCGTCGCCCTCCCTCCATCCTCCACATATCTTATCAGATCTCTTAGCTGCCTCCTAGCCCTGATTGACGGTGCATCCGGGTAAGAGGCGTATCCATCGATCCTTTGAACCGCGCTCTTGAGCTCTAGGTATGTTTCCTCGTCTCCACGTCTCAGTAGGTAGTCTATTATCGACTTGTTCAGCCTCACGTTTCTCTTAATTATCCTGTAGCCTTTTAGCCATGGGATCAGCTTTAGATCTAGGGATCTCTCGAAAGCCTTTCCCTGAATCCATGTGTCGATTAATGCTCCGTAGCCATCCACCTCTATCGAGAATAATCTATATTTTGTCTTCTTGGGCTTCTCAAATCTCAGGCAGAATCCCGTCTTACCCCTAATCAGGTGTTCTCGAAGTCTTCCCGTGTTGTTTATGTGTGCGTATTCGATCCTCCCATCGAACTCAATCTTGGCTTTAAACTTGTTAACTCTCTCCAAGATCTTACATCTTATCGGGGAGGAGAGTTTCAGAAGCTCTGGATGATTGGCTGACATGCCCCTCAATATTATATTGAGCTGGAGTGGAAAAGGTTTTCGAAAAATAGGTTGGTTATTTTGCTGATCTCACATCTATGATTTGGAGTTTCCAAGTCATTCAAGGCGTCTCTTTAGAGCTGTCTCAAGGCTTTCATGAAGTATTCTAGGTGGTTTTTCTCTTCTTCGAGTATCTTCTTGAATAGGTTTGCCGTTGCTTCGTCTCCAAGCTTTTCTGCTTCCTTGATTATCTCCGTGTAGAGTTTTATCGCTCCCTCCTCATCCCTCATATCTCGCTCGATCATCTCCCTCGCGTCTTCGCCGATCCTTATCTCAGCCGGTTTCGTGGTTGGGGTTCCTCCCAGCTCCACCAATCTCTCCGCTATGTCTTCGGCGTGCCTCATCTCCACTACCGCTATCTTCTTGAGCTCATCTCTTACCTCCTTCCTTGGATGTTTCCATGAGACGTGTTGCCACATGTATTGGATGCTCACTTGAAGCTCTCTCGCTATCGCTTCATTCAACCTATCCAGAAATTCTTTCAAGCTCATGTTCCATCAACCGATCTTCTTGTAGCAGAACCACCAGTCATAGCACTCAAACTCCCTTGCCTCCGCCTTCTCCAACCTTTCTTTAGCCGCCTTCTCATCGCTCGCGGGAGGTATTATGATCTTGTCTCCTATCAATTCGTTGTTCGGCCAGTTCGCCGGCATTGCCACACCCTTCTCATCCGATATCTGGAGGGCTTTCACGGCTCTTAGGATCTCATCCATGTTTCTTCCAAGCTCTTGTGGGTAGTAGATCATGGCCCTCAATATCCCCTTTGGATCCACTATGAAGACTGCTCTAACCGTGTTCGTCCCCTTGCTTGGATGGATCATTCCGAGGAGACTCGCTATCCTTCCCTGATCGTCGGCTATTATCGGGAACCTTATCTCCACCCCGAGCTTCTCCTTTATCCACTCCTTCCACTTTAGGTGGCTGAAGACTTGATCTATGCTTAATCCGATTAGCTCGCAGTTAAGCTTCTTGAACTCCTGATAACGCTTCTGGAATGCGACGAACTCGGTTGTGCAGACCGGGGTGAAGTCGGCTGGATGGGAGAATAAGACCACCCACTTACCCCTATAATCCTCCGGAAACCTTATCCTCCCACTCGTCGTCTGAGCCTCGAAGCTTGGAATCTTCTCCCCCAGTCGGGGTAGGCTTGGTTCAACTTCCTCAACCATATTCTCACATCATCTTTATTATTTGGTTTGTATAATAAACATTATGGTTCGATTCTCGGACCTAGAGCTCGTCAAGCTCCTAATGAAGAACTCGAGGACCCCATACGTCAAGCTCGGCGAGGCCCTCGGAGTATCTGAGACGGCGATTAGGAAGAGGGTTAAGAGGCTTGAGGAGAGGGGGGTCATTAGGAGATATACGGTCGAGGTGGATCCGAGGAAGCTTGGATTCGAGGTCGACGCCTTGATAGGCTTGGACACGGCTCCTGAGCGCCTCATCGCCGTGATAGAGGAGCTTAAGGCCATGGATGAGGTTCTAAGCCTATAC
>Ga0190367_1000855_pt1 | contig 19730 bp, 18 predicted proteins | sample 4872181011_MG_FD_171838 | JGI IMG/M metagenome (GOLD analysis project Ga0190367, IMG submission 171838) | Hydrothermal vent microbial mat bacterial communities from Southern Trench, Guaymas Basin, Mexico - 4872-18-10-11_MG | ecosystem: Environmental > Aquatic > Marine > Hydrothermal vents >...
TGAATAACATAATTATATTTAAACAATAAATATTGTAAAATCTGGTGATTCACTTAATTAAAGGCGTCACATTAATAATAATGTGTGGGACCATGATTAAAATGGAGGTTATTGATTATAAACCTCTTGAGGGTACGAATATAATTGCAGGGACAAGCCACTTTATTAAGACTGTTGAGGATGTGTATGAGGCTTTAGCCACGTCAAGTCCATACCTCAAATTCGGGATTGCGTTTTGTGAGGCTAGTGGTCCTACATTAATTAGATTCGATGGAAATGACGATGAATTGACTAGGGAGGCTATAGAGATCGCTAAAAAGGTGGCTGCAGGACACTTTTTCGTAATATTAATTAAAAATGGCTATCCTATCAATGTATTACCTAAGTTGAAGCAGGTGGACGAAATTATTAATATAATTGTCGCAACCGCTAATTCCGTACAATTTATAGTTGCGGAGACTGAGCAGGGGAGGGCGGTATTAGGAGTGGTCGACGGATATAAGAGTAAGGGTGTTGAAGGGAATAAGGATAAGGAGGAGAGACACGAGTTCTTAAGGAAGATAGGCTATAAGAAGTAGTATTTAATATCCCAGAAATTTCTTTATTACATCCGGATACTCCGAATGAATGATAATCAAATCCTTTGGCTGGACTTGATTTACCAACTTTTTTATATCAATTGGATTAGCGTGTCCACTCGAATGTATTCTATATGATGGTATCATTAGTATATTGAGCCAGTTGATGATCTTCCTATAATCTAGATAGCTCTCCTCATCATAAGGCTCGGAATTACTGAATATCGCTATAGTACCTGGGAAGGTCTTATTTAATAAATATTGTATGTAGTTTGGGAAGTCTAGATAAATATGGTTATCCGACAATTCTAAATTCTTTATATCTATTAGCTGGAACCCCTTGTTATAAATGGTGTCTATAAACCTATTATATACCTTCTTTTTTCTCATATGTAGATTAATTATTACTTTAAATGAGTCTTTTTCTATCTTTAGTTTAAATTTCTTCTCCCTCTCGATTAGATTATATATAAAATAGAAATGTCTCCAACCTATAACCAATGTCTTACCTGCTTTATATGCTGCGTTAAATATCGACCTGATTCTATCAATATCTATATATGATGAATCCAATAGAATCGCCTTATTAGTTAAACTAAATATCTTTAGTAGTGTTTCATATACGTCTTTCTCCTTGATATCGAGTACGTCATGTACTCTAGTAGCTTCTGTAATGAGGAGATCTAACTCATATTCACGGGCTCTCATGATATAGTCATATGTTAAGCTTGGATCCTGTCCATGTAGTCTAAAGTCCCCCGTATATCCAATTACCGTATCAGGTGTCTCTACTATAAATCCATATGATCCGGGGATACTGTGATCCACATGTACCGGGGTTACTCTAAACTCATCTAACTCTATCGTATTAAAGCTTCGGAATGTTTTGAAGACTAGTCCGTCATATTTATTGTATTTCTCCCTTACAGAAACTTGATTCCATAGATTAAGTATGTCTCTACCTGTTTCCCCGATATATATTGGAATATTTCTATTTAATTGTGGTAATAGAGCCATATGATCTAGATGTGGATGTGAGATGAATACTGCATATACATCGGTATCTTTACCGTATTCTAAATCTGGTTTCCTCCCTTCGTTGATCCATCTAGTATATAGTCCATCTACTGGCGGAGCTAGTCCCACGTTTATTAATTCATCTATCCCCTTAGGCTTCCGCCTAGGCCATTCATACAACTCCTTATATCTCTTGAGTGAATATCCAAAGTCGAGATATATCCTTTTGTCACGATATCTAATTTCAATAAGATTACCGCCTATCTCTCGATAGCCTCCTAAGACTCTAACTACTGTATCCTGATTTCTCCACTCTAGAGTCTGATTCATTGTGATCAATCCATATAATATTTTCCATATTCAACCAATTTTAATATCTAGATGCTTTTTATCCTTAAGGTACACTTCCCTTGCACATTTACTACAGATTCCCGTGAGACTAGGCCCGCCGCAGATTTTACATGGCTGCAACCTAGGCTTCTCGACGCTCTTCTCTAATATAGGAATCAATTTCTTAGTAAATACTCTATACAGCCTCCTCATAAATGCTGGCTCCTGCTCCTCAAATCTCATGATAATCTCCTTTCTTCTAATACTTCTAGCACCTATTCTTAATGGGCATGACCTCGTTAATCTAGGTAAATTATTTAAATCAACATATAACCTTGTCTCCCATTCATATATCTTTACCAAAGGCTTAACCTTTCTGACCTGGTTGGGGAAGTCAGGCTCGAGTACAGGTTTCTGCGTGATCAAATCCCCAAATTTACCATCGACGAAGAGTGTAATCATCACCTCAACTACATCATCAAGTAAATGACCCGTAGCTAATACATCCGCACCTATTTTCTTAGCTAAATACGACATATAGTATCTCTTTATTATACCGCAAGTCCCACATATTCTCCTTCCATATTTAGTACCTATAAAATCTTTAATAGTATATCCCTTCTCCTCCTTTAGAGAAAATATATGTAGAGGTACATTAACGAGCTTAGATACTTCCTCCGTCACCTTCCTAGCTTCCTCCGAATACTCGTCAATACCTAAGTCGATATGAATTACATGGATATCTAGGTCTGGATAAGCCATCTTTAAACTATGCAGTAGAGCAACGCTATCCTTACCTCCAGAGACTGCGACAGCTACTCTCTCACTAGGTTTAAACATTTTATATTCATCGACGGTTTTCCTTACCCTCTCAACAAAATATTTTTTAAAGCATTCCTCACATAATACGAGTCTAGCGTATCGTAACTCTATCGTCCCGTCTCTTTCTCCACACATCATGCATTTAACCATTATAGCCATCAACTCCATTCAATCAAATATATTCATCCTATGTCCCGGCGACATAGGATAGACTGTCACATTCTTGATATATCTTAAATATTATATATAATATTTCTGATATCTATGCCAACCCTTCCTGCAATCCTCAAGATTCCAATGACTTTTGAGAGGAGGATGATGAGGATTGTCGAGAAGGGTGATGCTGAGGAGTTTTATTTTATAGTCTTCAATTCATCTCTCGATGGATTCGAGGGACCTGGCTATCTAGGGTATATCTTCTATATCTTATTCTTCACTCAATTGATTCAAGCCTACTCAAAATATATCATAAATAATCTAAGTATAGCGTCTAGAGAGAAGATTAGAAGGAATTTAATAAGTAGGCTCCATATTATAAGACGAAGCTATTTTAATTTACTCAGTGACTATGAATGGGATTTTATAAGGAAGTATGGATTCGATGAGGATTGGATTAGGTCAAAGGTATTATCTAGGAATATCGGTACTAAAGTTGATAACATATACTATTCGGCTTACTTTAAGGAGGTTAGAAGGATTATGGAGTCGGAGCGTAGAAAGGCGTCTTCCGAGTTCAAGACATTATACAAATTATATACTTCTCTTATGAAAACTGGTATTGAGATATCTTTAATATTCGCATGGATCCTATATCTATATACATATTTATTTCAAATTTTACGTGGAAATGGAGAGTTAGATGATATTGTAGATGCTTCTCTCGAGAATGGACTACACCGTAAAATTATTCATAATCTCATTAAAATGAGTAGATTGTATGGATATGATGAAAAATGGGTTTCAAGAACATTTAAGTATGCTATGTTTGTATTAAGTAAAAATGTTGATCTAGAGGTTAATAATGGGAATATTGAGGTAAAGGTTCTCGGGTCATGGCCTCCAATTCTCTTACTATATTCATTTATTGTAATGGGTGTTAAACCCAGCGCTAGGGATATGATGGATGCTCAGAAACCTATGTGTAGGCTATGTAGATTGTTCTGGATAGGGGTATTAGGATATTTTATGGATAATGAGATTAAAGTCGTGCTACATACCTTTAAGATCAGGCATGGATTATGTATATTAAAGCTGGAGGCTATTAAGGAGGCTGGTGAAGAAGCTACTTAATAAGTGGGCCTACATTAACAAATTTATCTATGTATTCGCATGGGTATTTCTCTGGACATACTCCTAGTGTCATACATTTTGGTAACGTATATATAGCTAATAATCTATTAATCCTACCTACAGCCTTAGCTATATCACCAGCTATATACCTAATCTCCCACTGGGCCTTAATACATCTACGTATAGGTAGAGACGAAATTAGATTCCATCCATCTATATTAATTAAATCATATATTACATGGGCATGTGAAACCACACCTATTGCCTCGGTCATTTCGACCCCCTCTTTAATTGATTTATGATATAACCGATAAAGTCTGGTCACCATATCCTTGTAATCATCAATATACTTGCTTCTTCTGATTGTATATGGTATAATATAATCTAAGCGGTTTAGAGCGTTATATATGCTCTCAGGAATATGATTCCAAGTCCTTTGTCTAATAGCCTGGTGAAACGCTGAGAGACTCATTCTAGTTATGATATTATAATTATTATTTCTCAAAAGAGTTAGAATAGCTTGGTCTCGATCTTTGATAGCCTTTATAATCTCCTCATTTGAAGGCTTATACGCCTCTGAATACGAGTATAAATATGTCGGCGACCCGCCTGATAACCTCATTAAATAATCTATAAATCTATCTATTTCATCACCAGGCCTTCTAAATATGTTTGGGGCTGGATAATATCTTAGAATATTATAGTTCTCACCCCACTCTTTAAATAAGTTAGGTGATTTTTTAGATGCCTCTATAATCATATCACCAACTATTTTTCTAATGATTTCAGGAGTATATTCAGACCTAGCCATCAAACTTAGGTGAGTCAGTTCTCTAGCATTTCCGCATGTCAAGATATTAGTAACTGTATATAGCGGTATTACATATCTAGCGTCTTCCTTAGGGATACCGTTGGAAACCATCTTATAATATAAGTCGATGGACTTGAATAGTAAATTCTCGTACTTCTTAATGGATCGAGGGATATACAGTCCATAGGGTTCTACTCTCCTCATAGACTGCTGTAGATGACTTAGGTATAGAGGCTGGACTAGATATAGGGTAGCTAGGCGAGGTATATCCTTAATTGAAAATGTATATACAGCCTGGTCTAATACACTTAAATGCCCACCTGAGAGTGTTACATCTAAAATTCTATTTATAAGTTTATCCGCCTTACCCTCCTTTAAAGCCTTTAGATAAAGGGTTTCAGGCTCCTCCTTCTTCAATGTCGCGTGGGCTCCGAATGCAACAATCTCCTCAGGCCCCATCCTCTTTCCTCGTAGATAAGCTATAAGCTTTATTTTAGGCTTTAAAATACCTATCTTCATACTCTCCTACTCTCTAGTAATAGATCAGTGAACTCAATGAACCCCCTCCAATATTTCTCCTTGGTCACGTAATCGGCTACCTCCTTAAGCTTATCAGGGCTATTATCCAGCGCTGCACCGAATCCAACGTTCTTAAGCAGACGTATCTCTAACTCACTATCTCCGACTGCCGCTATCTCATCTAGAGAAATATTTAAAGTCTCTGATATCGCCTTAACACCCAGGAATTTATCTACATCCTTAGGATGGATGTGGAATGCGAACTTGCTATCGAGTATCGATATATCAGGATACTTAGATACTATTTCAATAAGCTTATCCTTGGGTATTGTGGGTGAAATCACCTTATCCACGTGTCTATATCTATTAGACCAACTCTCCCTCACCCTGTTCCCAAACAATCTCTTAATTTCATTCAATGCATCTAAAACCGAGTCAGGGTTCCCAAATGTAATTATATCATCTAGTATGTCTACTACACACCCAGACTCCGCTATAACTGGTCCTGATGAACCGATATAATGCGCTAAAGCTTTCGTAACTGGCAGGGCATTTCCACTAGCCAATATGGTCATGAATCCACTTCTCTCCAGAAGCCGTATTCTCTCTATAGCCTCTATACTTAGCAGATCCGTCTCATCAGTTATAGTTCCATCAACGTCTATAACAACTACCCTGATATCACTTAAATCTATTCTACTCATCTTCTCATCTCCTTAATCTCATTTATTACATTGATTACATACGGATCGACTTTCCTTAAATAGGCTAAGTATATGCTTACTAAATCAAAGAACATAATAGTCTTTAAAATTCTATATAGTATATCCCTTTCGTTCATCTGATATGTGAGGAATCTGACTGCTTCTTTATTGAAATACTCTATAAGGTAATCTAGTTCATCTCCATCATATCTCAATATTATTGGAAGAAACTGGTTAACATATTTTTCATACGCTTCAACCTCATTATGATAGCCTTCAGGAAAAACTACGTAGTATGAATGTACTTTAGAGTTTTCATTGAAGGAGGATTTTATCCTGTGTAATACCCCTATATAATATGCTGTACCATATATTACGGGGGTATATCCCCATATAAATGACGCCATTCTATATGCTTCATTATACCTTTTCTCTATACTTAACTTGCGACCTAACCTATCTAGCTTTTCAGCTACTCTTGTAATCCTCTTATCAACTTTAAATACGTGATTAAGCATTTTTAAAGACGCGCCTAGCATCTGTGGCAATCCCGCCCGCGGAGCTAATGCAGGCTCGATAATGTTTATATCCCATTTATATCTCTCTGCATACTCTAACAACTTCCCATCTGCTGTTACTACAGCTACTATCGGGGCGTATTCATGCATTTTCAATAATGTATTTATCGTCTCTATAGTGTTTCCAGAGTGGCTTACCCCAATTACCAGAGATTTCCTTACTATCCTCCTCGGCGGGGTAACTCCTTTATAGACGTATACTTCAATGTTCCTATTTGTAAGGTATGTATAGTCGCGGATTATATCCCCCACTATCCCTGATCCACCCACTCCAATAAATACAACTCTCCTAGGAATCTTCTCCAATTCTGTAGCCTGGTTGAAAGCTTTCCTAAGCCTCTCACCCCACTTCAAATATTCCTGGATAAATCCTCTATCATCATACTTATTATAGCGTTCTAATATGTCACTCCACCTCATTATTCCACCATAGCCCTAATAGATATAATCTATCAATACTCATTATAATATGCTAGGAAGTTAAATTAGTATATCAGTGAAGTAGGATGGATGAAGAGAGGAAATTTACTAGAATCGTTGTTGAGCCTCCGGGTCCTAAAGCTAGAGAGGTAGTAGGTAGAGACGAGGAGTATCTAATGCAGTCATACGTCAGGTGGTATCCTCTAGTTATTAAGAAGGGTGATGGGGTCATTTTAGAGGATGTAGACGGCAATAAGTATATTGACATGAATGCTGGTATCGCGGTATTAGCCACTGGACATAGGGATCCGAGTGTGGTATTGGCTATTAAAGAGCAGCTTGAGAAGTTTCAGCATTATAGTCTAACAGACTTTTACTATGAATTGGCTGTAGATTATGCCGAGAAATTATTCAATGCGATGGAATGGCATGATAATAAAATATTTTATACCAATAGTGGGGCAGAGAGTATTGACGCAGCCATCAAAGTATCGAAAGGCTATTTTGAAGGGAGACGTAACTACTTCCTAGCATTTATAGGTGCATTCCACGGAAGAACTATAGGTAGTTTAAGCTTGACGGCGAGTAAGCCTATCCAAAGAAGATACTTCTTCCCTATGATGCCCGGGGTCATCCATGCACCATTTCCATACTGCTATAGATGCCCATTCAAACTCGAGTATCCATCATGCAACTTCTACTGTATAGATTTTATAAAGGAGTGGATCTTGGAGAAGTATCTACCTAAGGAGGAGTTAGCGGCTGTATTTATAGAACCTATACAGGGTGAGGGAGGATATATACCCGCTCCAGACGGTTTCATACAGAGACTCAGGAGACTTGCGGATGAATACGGTTTTCTAATAGTATCTGATGAGATTCAGAGTGGAATGGGTAGGACAGGGAAACTCTTCGCGATTGAGCACTACAATGTAAGACCCGATCTAATTGCGGTGGCAAAGGGAATAGCATCGGGATTACCTTTAGGTGCTTTAATCGGTAGGAGGGATGTAATGATACTTCCACCAGGAACACATGCTAATACATTCGGCGGAAACCCTGTTTCACTTGCTGCTGCTTCAGCTACATTAGATCGCCTGTTAAATGGGTTGATGGATAATGCTGCTAAGATGGGTAGCTATCTAATAGATAGACTGAATGAGTTGAAGGATAAATATGATATTATAGGTGATGTAAGGGGGAAGGGTTTGATGATAGGTGTTGAGCTAGTTAAAGATCGGGATTCTAAGGAGCCTGCCAAGGAGGAGTTGGGGAAAATTCTTGAATATTCGTTCAAGCATGGTCTATTGGTTATTGGAGCAGGTATATCGACAGTTAGATTCTCACCGCCGCTGAATATTACTATGGAAGTAATTGATGAGGCTTTAGATATATTCGAGGATGCATTAAAGAATATATCTGAGGAGTAGACGCTATAATATATATTCATCTCTCTGTATATACCAAGATATCTATTTATTTATTCAATCTTAATATAGTAAATAGGAATAAGAATAATGAATTACCCCTAGGAAGACGGATAAGATTATTTTTAATGTATTGAGGTGTTTAAATGAGTGCTAAAAAGGCGTATGAAATCACGGTTCTAGCTAATAGATGTAAAGAATGTGGACTTTGCATCAGTATATGTCCTACAAAAGTGCTTGCAGTGGGAAGTAAACCAAATTTAAAAGGTTTCTATGCGACGGTGCCAAAATATCCAGATAAATGTATTGGATGTAAATTATGTGAATATATCTGTCCTGACTATGTATTGATTGTTAAGGAGGATGGGGGAGGTAAATCGATTGGTAGGGTAATATGGAATGATGAGGTCGATGTATATGAGGGTTGAGTTCCTGACCTCAAATGAGACGTGTGCGGAGGGCGCTATGGCAGCGGGTTTAAACGTATATATAGGTTATCCGATCACTCCATCTAGTGACCTATTTGAATATTTGGCCGAAAAACTTCCTAAGAGAGGAGGAATAGTATATCAAGGAGAAGATGAGATAGCTAGCATAAACGCATTAGTAGGAGCTTCTCTTGCAGGAGCGAAGGCCATGACCGCTACAAGCGGCCCAGGTCTCAGCTTGATGCAAGAGGGGATAGGGTTGGCTATAATGCTCGAGGCCCCTCTCGTTATAGTTAGCGATATGAGGACGGGACCTAGCACGGGGATAGCGACTCAGATAGGTCAAGGAGATATCATGCAAGCTAGATGGGGTTCGCATGGTCCTTACAATCTTGTCGTATATGCTCCAGCAAGCGCTCAAGAGGCCTTTGATTATACAGTCAAAGCGTTTAACACGGCGGTTAGGCTCAGAGTTCCTGTGATAGTATTAATGGACGCTATACTAGCACATACTAGAGAGAAGGTAGTTATCAAAGAACCAGGTGAGATAGAGGTAGTCGAGTTTAAAAAGACAAAGAAACATCCTGGTGAATATAAGCCATATGAATACGATCCAGATGATCTAGTACCTCCTATAGCGTTTTTCGGAGAGGGATATAAGGTCCTTCACGAATCGCTAGCACATGATGAAAGAGGATATTATAAGACATCGCCAGAAGTATATAGACCTCTTGTTGAGAGGTTTATAGAGAAGGTTAATAGGAATAGGAAGTATGTGGTCGCATCTAAGGACTACTATGCCGATGACGCTGAGACTCTATTCATCGCTATAGGGTCCGTAGCTAGGTCAACACTCGCTTTAGTTAGAGATCTAAGAGAATCCGGTTTAAAAGTTGGTCTCTTCAGGCCGATATCGATATGGCCTTTCGATGAAGATAGATTTATAAAGATGGCTAGAAGAGTCAAGAAGATAATAGTCGCGGAGATGAACCAAGGCCAACTCGTGTGGATCATCAAGAAGATTCTATGGGATAATAAGTTATTTAACGTAGATGTTTACTCACTGCCCTTACTCTTACCGGATCTACCAAGTCCAGATGAGATATATGATGAGATTAAAAGTAGAGGGTGGAAAATATGATGGTCAAATCTAAATATTCACATCCAATTGATGACTTATTAAGACTTGATAGAGTTCCATATACATGGTGTCCTGGCTGTGGTATTGGAATAATATTGCATCATACGTTAAGAGCGATCAAGGAGCTTGAGTCCGAAGGCAAGATAAATCGTGATAAAATATTATTTGTAACTGGTATAGGATGTACTGGTAGAGCAGCGGGTCTTGTCAAATTAGACGCTGCGCATGTATTACATGGTAGAGCAATTCCATTTGCGGTAGGAGCTATGCTTGCAAACCCAAGCCTTATCCCGATAGTATTCAGTGGGGATGGTGATATAGCAGGGATAGGAGGTAATCATCTCTTACACGCAGCTAGGAGAAACATGGATATACTTGTAATAATGGTAAATAACTTTACATATGCGTTAACCGGAGGACAGTTAGCTCCAACGACTCCATATAAGGTATACTCTACTACAACTCCATATGGAAATCCGGAACCTCCAATAGATACCGCAAAAGCGTTAATGGCGCTTGATGTAAATTATATAGCGAGATGGTCTGTGACACATCTAACTAAGATCAAAGACTCTGTAAAGTACGCGTTGACGAAAAGAGGTTTCAGGTTTATAGAGGTGATATCTGTATGTCCAGAGATATTTGGAAGACATATAGGAATTAGGGATCCATATCAATTATATGTGACATTACGTAAAATTGCTAAAACGAGGATAAAACCAAGTTTCGGAGATATCAAGTATGATTGGAATAGCGAGATCACATGCGGAGTCTTTGTTGATAGAGACGACCCTGGATATTTTGATAGACTTAAGGAGATTGGGGTGACTAAAAAGTGAATGAAAAGAGAAGATATCAAATTTTGATAGGCGGTAGAGGAGGACAAGGGATTCTATTAGCTGGTTATATACTTGGGAAGGCTTTGATCAGAGAGGGATACTATGTAGTTAATTCAGAGACATATAGTGCCGAGACACGAGGAGGCTTCAGCAGATCTGACCTGATCATAATGAAAGGTGAGGAGGAGCCTGATTTAATTAGAATTAGGAAGGCTGATATAGCTATATTCATGTATCCTGAGCAGATGGTTCAGTATGCTGATCTAGTCTCCGACGATGCAACAGTATTTATAGATGGTTCATTCACGGATAAAGCATATAGGGAATGGAAGAGCATATACATATATCCATTCACTAAGATTGCGCGTGAGGAGTTGAATAATCCTAGAGTGGCTAATATGGTTATGCTAGGATACTTTGCGGGTAAGACAGAGTTAGTTAGTCTAGAAAGTCTTAAGGAAGCTATTAGAAATACTGTCAAAAAAGATTGGATCGATATTAATATAAAGGCTGTATCACTTGGTTATAGCAGGGCATTGGAGGAGTCTACTCAAAACCAATCATAGGTTCAATATCAATCTTAATTCCATACTTCTTCTTTATAATCCTCGTCTTCCTTCTGAGAGCCTTTCTAATCTCTCTATATCCCCATGGAGGAACATATATAATCGCTTCTTTATTACCGACCATCCTGATTTCAAACTCCTCACCTATATCACCTAATTCCCTCCTAATCTTATCTACCATACTCATCTCTCTAGTGCCTACTTCATAATACTCCTCCTCATATCCCATCTCTCTCCCTACTGGAATTACAAATATCCTCTTACCGAATACATAGAATTCATACTCGACGCGTTTCGTGAAGAAGTCTCTTACCTCTACTACAGGTCTAGCCAGGTCTTCTCTAGTTAATCCATGAGGTACTTTAGCCACCATCATAATTTCATATACCTTCACTACTTTACCACCTTTAATGAAGATGACTGTATCAAGTACACTAGGTATCATCCCCAGCTCTACCCTCTCTATAAACCTCTGGACTGCGTCGATAGGCCTTGTAGCGTGTACCACCCCTATCATCCCTACACCAGCGAGTCTTAAATCGACATATAATTTAAAGTCTTCCGTAGTCCTCATCTCATCAAATATTGTATAGTCGGGTCTAGATAGAAGCAGTATATCATGAAGCGTTTTGTCATCTCCATAAGATTTGCTATATTGTGTTATATCCATAGGTAGCTGGAGGTCTCGGGGTGATTCAATCGTCTTGACTACCTTCCCCATCCCCCTATAAAACTCTGCTAATGCCTGGCTGAACGTCGACTTACCCTCACCAGGTGCTCCCGCGATTAGGATACCCTCAGCCCTTTCCCTAAGCCTCCTAATTAATTCAGGAGGAAGGTTATAATCCTCTAGAGACAGCTTCTTTACAGGCTTCACGGCTGTAATCTCATAGCCATCACTGAATGGTGGTTTAGCGATTATTATACGGTAGTTCCTCATCTGTACTATAGTTACACCCTTCTCATCTATTTCAATGAAACTCTCTGGATCAGTCTTAGTATAATCTAGTATCTCATCTATAATCTCGAGTATCTCATCTCTTGTAATAGGTTTTTCATCAAGCTCGACATATAACCAGTTACCTGGCCTACCCTTCTTAGCCCGCGGCCTAACACCTTCTTTAAGATGTACGGACATGGTATCTTCATCAAAATACTTCGTTATTACAGGTTCCGATACACGGATCGGTGATAACAATTTCACCTTACTACCAACAGCTTGGAAGAACTTGGCTTTAGAGGGGTCGGATGTTAAGATCACCGCATCATAATCCCTACTTAATTCAAAGATATATTGATAAATATCTCCGTCGACCGTGCTTTGACCAATATACTCTAATTTAATTAGACCTGCCTCCGAAGCCTTTCTAATATTATTAACTTCCTTAAGAAACTTCTCATGGGAAATATCGTCGCCAGCTGTGGCCTTATCTAAATAAGTTAGCACGCTCCAGGGGATTAGAACATCCCCTGAAATATCTCCATTTAATATATGTCTATGTAATATTCCTCTTCTAATTACATCGGGTGTAATTAAATATCTTGCCATATCTATCTAACTCCTATATACATCCAATTAAGGATATATATAAAGATTATATGAATATAGTATTATTACACCGTTATTTTAATAGGTTAAACATCTCATAGATAGTATCTAACATCTTTAATCCATTCCCAGTTAATATTATAAGGCTATTCTCCCCCCTTCTTATATAACCCTCATCCTGGGCTAGACCATATGCTGCATATCCAACCGCCGAGGTGGGCTCAACTATATAACCGTATTTAAAGAGTTTCTTTAATGCCTTAGCTGCCAAGATGTCATCTACAATGAATGTTTTAACGTTATACTTCTTTATTGAATTTAATACCTCTTCCCTCCTCGGTAAGTGGGATACCTTAATCCCATCAAGATATTTACTGTAGCCGTCATCCATTAACCCTAATATCCTAGATATCTTACTATATCCTGCAGCCTCGACTATATATAAACTAGGGCGTTTATTTAATAGCCCGTTCTCGATGAGATTCTCTAGAGCCCTGTAAATGCCTAGATATAGCGTCCCGCTTCCAAATGGGATGAAAATATGTTCTATTCGGTCTAGAAATCTGTAGATATGATATATTATAGTCTCGAGACCGAGTATGAAGAATGGACTATATAGATGACCTATATACAATCTACTGTAGTTATCAGAATAATCTAGAGCATCGATATGAGCCTTATCCCTATCTTCAGATAAATGTAATACCCCACCTAAAGCTTCAACCAGTTTTTTCTTTCCTATTGGAGCGTTATTGGGCATGAAAATATGTATCCTATAACCTGATAAAGCAGAGTATAGGGTATATGATATCGCAGCGTTTCCAGACGAGTCCTCAACCAACTCTATCCCGCTACCAAAATATGATTTTATATATGATAATGTAAGTGCAGCACCTCTATCTTTAAAGCTTCCAGACGGATTTAAGTGCTCCAATAGAAAATATATCTCCTCCGAGTCATTATAGACTATCGGAGTCTCACCCTCACCTATCGAAGTATATACCCTAAACTCAGGTATGATCCCTCTATACTTAACTATCCCGTATCCTTCACCAATTAATTTATCCCTGGAGAACTCTCTCTCATAATATACATCTAGTGGAGTTCCACATTTCGGGCATTTAAAATAATATCTAGTTACCTCCCCCCTCCATCTACATCTAGGACATATATAAATCATTCTCAATACATTCTAAAATGTGAGGCGATTCATATATATTTCTCAATAAATTTTTAAAAAAGTCTCTATCGTCTATTCAAAAATATAAATTTAAATATGATCCGGTCGATGTTATATAATGTATAATCATGTATAAACTTTAGGAGGTGTATAGGTTGGAGGTTAGGAAGGTCCAGAAGCTTGGTTATTCTACGATTGTAGTTTCTCTACCTAGAAACTGGGTTAAGGAGAAGAATTTAAAGAAGGGTGATAGTGTTATAGTCCGTGTCGAGGATGATGGGTCTTTAAGGATAATACCATATAATCTGGGTGAGGAAAAGAAGATAACAGAGAAGTATGTTGTAGACGTAAGTAAAATTACTTCGAAGGGTCTAGTAGAACGGGTCTTAATAGGAAACTATCTATTAGGGCATGATACAATAACATTTAGAACTGATGAGAAAAGGCTTCCAAGTTGGGTTGTGGATGAGATAACTAGAGGGATATCAAGGCTGGCAGGAATAGAGATTGTAGATCAAAAGCTTAATGAGATCACCATACAGTGCTTCATTGATCCAACTAAATTTAAGTTAAGTGGGTTAGTCAGGAGAATGTATACATTAATCTTCTCGATGCTTGAGGGGATTAGAATCTATTTAACTGAAGGGGATAAAACAGTTTTCTCCCAGGTTCATGGTATGGAGATAGAGGCAGATCGTCTATACTGGCTTATTGTCCGTCAGCTTCTGCTTGCACAGAGGAGTTGGAGGGTGGCTAAGGAAATCGGTATAGAGCATCCATATCACATAGTAGGTAATAGAGCTATAATAAAGAGTCTAGAGGAGATTGCTGATAGGGTATATGATATCGCAGTTGAACTGGAGAATATGGATATTGAGAAGCTGAAGATCTCTCAAGAGCTTCTTGAGAGGGTTGATAATCTACTTGATATAACGGATAAGCTCGTCGGAGACTCTATGCAGGCCTATATAGAATTAAATATTGTTAGAGCGAATGATGTGATCAATGAGATAGAGTTATTTAAGGAAGAGCTTAGACAGGAGGATATATGGATGGTTGGAAATATCAAGGATAAAGACTTACTGGGTAGTTTAAGGCTAGTTCTCAGCTATATATTTAGAATTGTCGATAGCGTAGAAGCGATAGCTGAAGTTACTATAAATAGATCGCTAGAGACACCGTCAAAATTCGTAAAGTGGATTAGTGAAGGACAGGCTAGAAGCGAGTTGGCATAGCGTGTTTAAATCCGCTTTAAACCTATAATTTTTCAAATATACATGGTATCCATCCTAAATAGAATCTAGTGAGACGCTATAATTGTTATTCCATCTAAATTTACGTATCTATATTGTATTAAATAATTTTCTCGACTCAAATATTTTATAGACTAAATAAAACCTAATTTATTTTATTACATTAGTAAATTTAATTTAACAGAGTTCTAAGGTCGGTTGGAGATGCTATAGTCTATGACCAGAATAGATTCGTTGAGATTTAAGCTGAGGAGGTTTCTATCTAAAGAATGGGTTACTTCACTTATTATGATATCCATAGTAATAGGGGCTGCCTCAGGCGTGGCTAGTATAATCTTTTACATCTTTCTTAGAGAGTTTCATCAATTCTTCTTTAAATATATTCTAAATTATCATATTCCAGAACCGTCTAATCCAGAGTTTGACGTTAATTGGGTTCCGCTAAATCCTTTCTTACTACTAGTTACCTCAGTTGGAGGACTAGTTTCAGGTATTTTAGTTTATAAATTTGCACCAGAGGCTGAGGGGCATGGTACAGACGCTGCTATAGCTGCTTTCCACAGATATGCTGGTGATGTAAGAGCTAGAGTGCCTCTAATTAAGATACTGGCATCTGTATTCACGATCGGGAGTGGTGGAAGTGCAGGTAGAGAGGGGCCTATGGCTCAAATTGGCTCAGGTGTCGCCTCGCTGCTTTCCAAGGTATTAGGGCTTCCCAGTAGAATTAGGAGGCTCTCTGTAGCGGTTGGAATAGGTGCTGGGATAGGATCGATATTTAAGGCTCCGCTGGGAGGGGCTATATTTGGCGTTGAAGTACTATATAAGAGGGATTTCGAGGTTGAGGCCCTCTTACCTGCTTTCATAGCCGCTATAATAGGATATACCATATTCGGGTTCTATGATGGATTCAACCCTATATTCAATATGCCCAGAATAGCCTTTAGATATCCTTTTGAATTATTGTTTTATATAATCCTAGGTATCGTGTGTGGCTTAGCTGGTATATTATATGTTAAAATATTCTATTGGATTAGGCATGTATTCCATCTAATCAATATCCCTAATTATTTAAAACCGGCTTTAGGTGGGCTCATAACAGGTGTTATAGGATTATTGTTTCCACATATCTTATCAACGGGATATGGATGGCTTACATTATTTGCATATGGGATGTTTCCGTATCCGATGCAGAATGGGGGGTGGCATATATTCTCTGTAAGTCAGGATTGGATGATAATTATAGTTATCCTTATCATCCTAGCCCTCATGAAAATTCTAGCTACAGCATTTACAATAGGAAGCGGAGGTAGCGGAGGTGTATTCGCACCCGGATTATTTATAGGCGGGTCATTAGGGGCTGCACTAGCAATATTAATAATCATGTTATTCCCAGATTATATCGTAGATAAGGAGGCTTTTCTAGCATCATTCGTCATAATAGGGATGTTATCTCTATTTGGGGGAGTATCTAATGCTCCGCTAGCCGTGTTAATTATGGTTAGTGAGATGACAGGGTCATACGAATTGATTGCTCCTTCAATGTTATCAATATCGATATCATATTTTATTGCAAGGAACTATTCGATATATCCGGAGCAGTTATTGGATAGGGAGCATGCGCCAGCTCACTGGAGGGCTTAGAAGAGGAACTTCCTCCTCTTTCTAAGTATCCAAACTACATCTCCCTCCTTTAATGTTAAGTCCTTCTCTGGAATCAGGATCTCACCATTTCTAACAACCATAATTGGATGAATCATATCCTTACTACTGTTTACTAGGTAGCTTATTGGTTTGTTGTAGTATTTAGATTTTTTGGATATATTAACTTCCTCTACATCAGTATGCTTATCCTCGATCTTGAAGAATTCGATGAATTTAATCCCTCTTATAACGGCGTCTAATATTGTGGCTGCGGTATCCGAGGGATTTATAATATAAGTTAACCCTAATTGCTTAGCAATCTCTTCATATATACTATGTTCAACTCTTACTATAACATTCTCAACACCATAATTCTGAGCTATTAAACCAACTAGAATATTTATTCTATCGTCGCCTGTCACAGCTACGACATAATCTGCCTTCTCTATATCCGCCTCCTCTAGTATCCTAGGATCCGTGGCGTCTCCCTTAATTACATGTGCCTTTGTCTTAGTTAATATTTCATCGCATCTATCTGGATTCTTCTCAATTACAGTTACAACTGCATCATGTATTTCAAGCCTTTTAGTAAGCCTAAATCCCAGCGCCCCGCCGCCAATTATAATTACATACATAATATATCCACTCAAGAATTAGAATTCTCTAAATCTCCTTATATACTCTATTAAATTTTCAATAAATATTGGTGCATCTATCTTGAGGGATATGCACGATAGCTATGCCAGAGACTATATTATTCTAGTAATTATAAGTGTTTTGATAGGTTTATTGGCTGCAATATATGATGAACTATTAATTCATCTACTTAACTTCTATAGATGGATTATAAATATAAACCCATTATACATTCCTCTCCTTACCACGTCAGGAATATTCGTCGCATATATTACAGTACTTAAGATCGGGAAGATTAAGAGAACTGGAAGCGGCGCCCACGATATCCTACATTCATATTATACGCATAATGGATATATCCACCCTAGAGACACCGTTTCAAAGGCTGTTGCATCGTTATTTACGATGGGTTTAGGAGGTAGCGCAGGTCCTGAAGGACCCGCTATGTTGATTGGCGGTGGTCTATCATCTTATCTTTCAAGACTATTTAAGGTGAGCTCTGCAAAGCTGAGAAGATTCTCGCTAGCTGGGGCTAGTGCAGGTATATCAGCTATATTCAGGGCTCCCTTTACGGGGATGCTCTTCGCACTCGAGATCCCATTTAAACGTGATATAGAGAGTGAGGCGTTTATCGAGGCAGTTATATCAAGCTCTATATCATACTTAGTATTCGTATCTATCGTAGGCCCTGAAAGAATATTTAAACCTGAAGCATTATATGAGGCTGTTACAATACCATATTTGTTTCATGCGATTTTAATCGGGGTTCTAACAAGTTTAATCGCGATTTTCTTCGTATTATTCTATAGATTCTCAAAATACCTATCTATTAAAATATGTAATTACATATATCCACATACGATACTCCTCCCGATATTAGGAGGAATTATAATATCGATATTCATTTACCTAGATATTTACACCGCTGGACCAGGGTACATAATTATAAAGTCTCTGATTAAACCAGGTTCAAGTATATTGATACATATGGTCATTATATCAATATTATTGAAGATGGTCTCTACATCTATAACATTGACATTCGGGGGGAGCGGTGGTACCTTCATACCTTCACTAGCTGTCGGTGCACTAACAGGATACTTATACAGTAATTTGATGGGGTTGCAAGAGGGATATATATACATTGCCGTGGGGATGGCCTCCATGCTAGCAGCCACCAATAAGACGCCTCTGACGGCCGTAGCATTCGTTGCTGAGACTGTAGGACCTGGGGTCATAATACCCACATTAATATCCTCCATATTAAGCTACCTGTTAACCGGGTACTATTCCTTCTACGAGATTCAGTATCCCCGTAGGATGAGGGAGGAAGAGCTGGTATTAAGTGAGATTTATCATAAGCTCCTAAGGATAAATCCTGATATACTTAATAGGGTTAAGGCGATTCAGATAGCTAGCTTGGAGCCCATCGTAATCGATGCTGATATGACTGTTAGGGAAGCCTTGTCCGTTATAGGACACCTTAGATTTAGGATGTACCCAGTTATATATAAGAATAGGATAGTCGGCTCTATAGCGCTTGAAGATATATTAGGTGCTCCGGAGGAGGATCTCGATAAGAAGGTCGTGTTATATGTAAAGGACGCTGTATATGTAGATAGGAATTCTCCATTGAAGGAGGTTATAGAGAAGATGTTATTAACTGGATTAGATCATGTATTCGTAGTTGATGAGGAATGGAAACTTGTTGGGATAATATCTGACGTAGATGTTATAAGGTATCTACTTGATAGACTATCCGCTTTACATAGGGAAAAGGGTATTTAAAGCGATAGTTGATATACATCTATTATAGTGGGTCGTAATGAGTAAGAAGGTTAAGGTATGTCCTAAATGCGGTTACGAGAATCCTGTACAGGCAAAATACTGTATTAACTGTGGTTATAATTTGACTGAAGTATCTCCGATGGAGAAAGTCTCACTTATCCCAGTATATATCTCAGTATCTACTGTAATGGCTATCATATACCTACTGGATAT
>Ga0190367_1000856_pt1 | contig 19719 bp, 23 predicted proteins | sample 4872181011_MG_FD_171838 | JGI IMG/M metagenome (GOLD analysis project Ga0190367, IMG submission 171838) | Hydrothermal vent microbial mat bacterial communities from Southern Trench, Guaymas Basin, Mexico - 4872-18-10-11_MG | ecosystem: Environmental > Aquatic > Marine > Hydrothermal vents >...
TAAATATCTTTACTTTTCCTCCCATTGTAAGAAGAGATTATTAGTATTCATAAAAAATTTTTTGATATATTACAGGACAAACAAGAAGGCATGTTAGGAGCAAGTGATGATGGTTATCTCATTTATTAAAGAATTAAACCCCTCCTAAGTTCTCTACACTTCCTCTCAATCTCATCTCCAGCATACCTTCCAAACTTCTCAATCAACTTGACTATCGCACTCCCGACAACAACACCATCCGCTCCAGCATTTAAAATATCTTTCACATGTTCAGATTTTGAAATTCCAAAACCAACAGCCAAAGGATTCCTACAAATCGACCTAGCCCTACTCACAAGATCAAAAGCCAAACTCGAAATCTCATCCCTCTCTCCAGTCGTTCCATAGAGAGATACGAGATAGACAAATCCCGTGCTAACTTCATCTATGACCCTCAACCTTTCGTTTGATGTGTTTGGTGAGGCAAGAAAGACTGTCTTCATGTCGTATTTGCAGCACACATCCAAGTATTCATCAGACTCCTCAACAGGGAGGTCAACAATCAGCATACCGTCAACACCACAACCTCTCGCATTTCCAACAAAACTCTCAACTCCCCTGACGTATATCGGATTGTAGTAAGACATGAGAACAATTGGAACATCAAACTCCCTCTTAAATTCTCTAACAACATTTAGAACGTCCATAACCTTCGTTCCAGACTTCAAGGCTCTGTAATGTGATTTCTCAATAGTCTTACCATCAGCCATTGGATCGCTGAATGGAATTCCAAGCTCAATTAGATCACTGTATTTAGCCAGAATCCTTAGAAATTCCAAGGTTGAAGGTATGTCGGGATCTCCCGCTGTTATGTAAGTTATGAGTGTAGGTTTTCTGATCACAAACTCACCTCCCTCATGACAATCTCCAAATCCTTGTCACCCCTTCCAGACAGATTCACAACGACAATACCATCCCCCATCTCCCTTGCAATCTCAATTGCATAAGCTAAAGCATGTGCGGATTCCAAGGCTGGTAAAATCCCCTCAGTTCTCGAAAGTTCCAAGAAAGCATTGAGAGCTTGATCATCCGTAACTGTAACATACCTAACCCTTCCAACCTCCTTAAGCCAAGCATGCTCAGGACCAACTCCAGGATAATCCAAACCTGGTGCTATGCTGTGAGTGTCGAGAATCTGTCCATCCTCATCCTGGATGAAGTAGCTTAGCATTCCATGCAAAACCCCCTTCTTACCAGCACAGAGGGATGCTGAGTGCATACCCGTATCTACACCTTTCCCTCCAGCCTCAACACCCACAAGCTCAACTTCATCCTCCAAGAAGGGATGGAATATCCCAATTGCATTGCTACCACCACCAACACAGGCAACGATAACATCTGGCAATACACCTTCAATTTCAAGTATCTGTCTCTTTGTTTCCATGCCAATCACGGATTGAAAGTCCCTAACGATTGTTGGATAGGGATGGGGTCCAACTACAGAACCAATTAAATAGTGTGTGTTCTCAAAGCTTGCAACCCAATCCCTCAGAGCTTCGTTTATTGCATCCTTCAAAGTCCTCGTCCCACTCTCGACTGGTATAACGTTTGCACCAAGTATCTTCATCCTAAAAACGTTCATCCTCTGTCTCTCAACATCCTCAGCACCCATGTAAACGTCAACCTTTAAACCCATCAAAGCTCCAGCTATTGCGGTTGCAACTCCATGCTGTCCCGCTCCAGTTTCGGCTATCAACCTCTCCTTCCCCATAAATTTTGCAAGAAGAGCCTGTCCAATTGTGTTGTTTATCTTGTGGGCACCGCTGTGCAACAAATCTTCACGCTTAAGATAAATTTTTGCTCCACCAACCTTTTCAGTCAAATTCCTTGCGAAGTATAGTGGAGTTGGTCTTCCAGCGTAGTTTTTGAGGTAGTAGTTCAGTTGGGATCTAAAATCCTCATCATCCTTGAGTTCCATGTAGGCTCTCTCAAGTTCCCTGAGTGGTTGAACCAAGGTTTCTGCAACGAACATCCCTCCATACTCACCAAACTTCATACCCTCACCTTAAATCCAAGCTCCCTCAAAACCTTCAAAGCCCTCTCAAGGTGTTCATCCTTTACAAGTATCTTATCCGAATATAGGGATAGAATAAGTATTGGAACCTTCTCACCAGCCATTGCACTCGAAACCCTTGATATGAATCCAACGACGTCAAGTGGAACGTTTATATCCAATGTTATCAATCTGTATCCAGTTTCACACTCTACAAATTTCTCAAGCTTCACCAACTCCCTCTCAGGCATCACAACCTCAAAGAAATCTCCCTTAACAACTGCAACGTAGTTGACGTTTGGTAAAGTTCTGAGCTTAACCACAGCAAACCTCTCTGGATGTATCTCAACACTCTCTCCAACGAACTCTATCAAACTCCATCACCCCTTCCAATTCTCCTTACAAATTCTGCAATCAGTTTTTCATCTTTTCTATAATTCCTCTCGACACCACTCGAAACGTCAACACCAAAAGGTTTTACAAATCTCACAATTCTATCAACGTTCTCTGGATTCAATCCACCAGCCAAGACAACATCAAATTTCTCTGCAACAATCCTACTAACCCTGTAATCGTGAGTCAAACCCGAACCCCTACCCGTATCGAGTAGAACCATGTCAACATCATACCTACAAATCTCATTCATCAACATGGCAGCATCTCTCTTAGGTTCAACACTCATCCTTGGAACGAGGAACGCCTTCATGACAAAGATACCAACATCCCTCAAACTTTCAACTACGCTAGGTTCAACGTTGGAATGGATCTGAACGTAACTTGCATTGGTTTTAGATACAACCTTCATCCAATCTTCAAATTTCTTAAGGGTTGAAACTAGGAAGACTGGAATGCTCGAACATTCGACAATCTCCCTAGCTAAATCTAAATCTACCCTCCTCCTCGATTCACATTCAACAACAACACCAGTAGCATCAGCATACCTTTCAACAATTTCAAGCTCCTCCAAATCCTTCACACCACATACCTTGACAAACATCATCTACACTTCTCCACAAAGTTCCCTATCATCCTCAATCCCTCCTCACGTGGAGTTAAAACGCTCTCTGGATGAAATTGGACACCCTCAATCCTCCCATCTCTACTCCTCAGTCCCATAACAACACCATCCTCACTTCTTGCTGTAACTTTGAAACCCCTAGGAACCCTCAAAACTGCCAAAGAATGATACCTCCCAACTTCAATTGGATTCTTGACACCCCTAAATATTCCCCTACCATCATGTTCAACAACACTCGACTTCCCGTGAACTGGCTTAACCCTACCAACCAGGCCACCAAAGACGTGTGCTATTATCTGGTGACCCAAGCACACACCCAGTATTGGAACTTCTACCTCTAAAGCAACCTCTGGACTCACACCAACATCCCTCCTACTTTCTGGAGATCCTGGACCTGGTGATATTATTATGCCATCTGGATTAATCTTCCTTATCTCTTTCAATTCCAAAGTATTTGGAACAACTTTAACCTCTGCAAACATGGATGCATATTCGGCCAGATTCCATACAAAAGAGTCTCTGTTGTCAATTAGTAATATCATTCAACCACCTCCAACGCCTTCAACACCGCTGACATCTTCCTCTCAGTCTCAAGAAATTCCCTCTCAGGATTTGAATCTGCAACAATCCCAGCACCAGCCCTAACCCTATAAACATCATCTATCTCAACCATCCTAATTGCAATCGCCATGTCTGCATAGCCACAAACTGAGAAGTATCCAACACAACCCCCGTAAACCCTACGTCTCGATCTTTCAAGCTCATCTATTATCTCCATAGCCCTCACTTTCGGTGCTCCAGTTAAAGTTCCTGCTGGAAAGCAAGCTTCAACTGCATCAAACATGTCAGAATCCAATACTCCAACAACTTCACTCTCTATGTGCTGAACGTGACTGTATCTTAAAACCTCCATGAACATTGTAACCTTCACACTCCCAGCCTTACTTACCTTCCTGACATCGTTCCTTGCAAGATCTACCAACATGACATGCTCTGCCCTCTCCTTCTCATCGCTCAGAAGTCTCTTAGCAATCAAATCATCTTCCACCTCATCCCTACCACGGGGAGCAGTTCCAGCAATTGGATTCACCTTTACAATATCCCTCTCAACAGAACACATCGTTTCTGGAGAAGCCCCTACTAAACTCTTCTCAAACTCCAAGCAAAACATGTATGGACTTGGATTTATCTCTCTGAGTCTTTGATATATCTCGAAAGGTGAAAGATCAGAATCTATCTCATATTCCCTCGAAATTACGACTTGAAATACATCCCCAGCAAAAACGTGCTCTTTAGCAGTCTCAACCATCTCAACAAATTCATCCTTAAAGGCGTCACATCTCAAGATACTCGATGAACCTTCTTCCCTCCCAATATCTTTCATCTTAGCTTTTCTTACAATTTTCTCAGCCCACCTTCCCTTATCTTCCATTGAGAGGTAGTAGAATTGGTTTGATATGTGATCGTAAACGAATACATCCCTATAAAATCCAAAGACCGATGGTTCCTCTATCTCACCATTTATGTAGTTGTGAACGGAGTCATAGGCTACGTATCCAACAAAACCTCCAACAAATCTCTCTCCATCTATAAGATCAAATTTAAATTTCTTCAAAGCCTTAAAAGGATTTTTCTCCCTACAAACAAGCTTTCCATCAACCCTCATCCCCCTTCCATCAACCTCCACAGTGAAATCGGGATTTGCAGAGACGAACGTGTATCTAGCCTTCCTCTCATGCTTACCTACAGATTCAAGTATGAATGGATATTCAAAATCCCTCAAGACATTGTATAACCTAAGTGGATCTACGTATTCAAGCTTTTTGACAAACATACAATCTCCTCCAGCTTCTTAAAAGCGTATCCATCAAGAACACTTATAACTTCCTCAACACACTCATCCAAATCATCTACAATCAAGTTCAGAGCCAAAGCAGAGTTTACTATTATGAAGTTTCTATCCTCCTCAAGTCCCCCTCCAGAGAAAACGGCTCTAATCCTCTCAGCACTCTCTTTTGGTGAGTGACAAGGTTTTATTCCAACGGGTTTCAATCCAAAATCCTCAGGCTTCAACTTAAACCTATCAGTTCCATTGCAAACCTCTACAACAATTGTTTCATCCTTTGGACTAACCTCATCCAGACCACCACCGTGAACTACAAATGCTCTTTCAACACCAAGTATTTCAAGTGCCTCTGCAACCTTATCAACTAGATCTGGTGAACTTACACCTATGAGCTGATGGGATGGATTTGAAGGATTTGATAGGGGTCCCAAGATATTAAATATTGTTCTTATTTTTAATTCCCTCCTAACGGGCATTACAGACCTCAATGCTGGATGATACATGGGAGCAAAGAGGAAGGCGAAGTTAGTTCTATCGATAAGCATCTTTGCCTGATTTGGATTTAGCTTGTAGTTTATTCCAAGAGCTTCAAGTAGATTTGCAGAACCACTCCTTGATGTTACAGAGACGTTTCCATGCTTTGCAACCTTCGTAAAGCAAGATAGAATTATTGCACTTGCAGTGCTTACGTTTATCGTAAAGGATCTGTCACCTCCAGTCCCACACGTATCCAAAACATCACCCAGTTCGACCTTGATAGCTCTGTCCCTCATAGCCTTTGCAAATCCAGCCAACTCTTCGGAGGTGTAACCCTTTGTCTGCAATGCTGTGAGTATTCCAGCCATCCTCACATGGGACTCCCTTATGAGTTGGTTGAAAAGATCGTAGGACTCTTCAAAGCTTAAGTTTTTACATTCAACTATCTTCTCAAGCATAAACAAAACACCTCACAGTCCTTTCAACATCATTTGAGAGCATGAATGTTGTTCCAATTAGAACCGCATCGGCAAATCTCAAAGCCCTCTTCAAATCATCCAAACTCTTTATACCACTCTCACTGATCTTTATAAACCTATTTGGTATTAGTGGGGACAATTTCTCCGTGATCTCAACACTCCCATCATCAACCTCAAGCTTCCCTATATCCCTGTTGTTTATACCTACTATCTTCGTTTTCGTGTCAGTTGCAATTTCAACATCTTTGGGTTTGTGAACCTCAACAACCGTATCAAGCCCATGTTCAATTGCAAAATCTACAAATTCATGCGTTTTATCCTTTAAAATTCTCGCTATAAGTAGGATTGCAGAAGCTTCGACCTCAGCAGTCCTTTCAATTTCACATCTATCCAGTATGAAGTCCTTTCTCAAAACTGGAAGTTCAGTTTCCTTACAGATCTTTTTTAGAAGATCTATAGATCCCTTAAAGTGATTTGGTTCGGTTATGTATGATACACCACAGACTCCAGCATTCTCGTAAGCTCTCAGAATATTCATGGGATCTCTACCCCTCAACAGATCTCCATGCTTTGGTGAGTGAACCTTTATCTCAGCCACAACTGCATTCCTATCTTGTCCTGTAAGCCTAATAGATTTGCTCAGTCTAAACATCGAAGATTATTCTCATATATTGTATTTAAGCTTTTCTCATGAGATTAATCGTGCATTATGTTCAAAGTTCCAACTTAAACTTTTTTATGTAAAATTGAGAGTTATCTTTATGATGGACAGGTTTGGACAGTTCAAGCTTGACTACCTAATAGCAATAGTATTCTTCACAGCTTGCATCCTCTTCATCTACTCTTACGTTTCAAGTTTATCGAGCATTCGGATCTCAAACGAAATGTACAAGGCGTGTGCAATATCTGAGGCAATAGTCAATTATCTGAATAACAACGAAACAAAGTTGATGGATCTAATTAAAGATCCAGAAAAACTTTACAGTATTGCAAATACGAGAAGGGTTAATTTAACGGTGAGAGAGATCTCTGGAAAAATTTTTGGTTGTGTTGGGAGTGTCTATCCGAGATACTCATGTTGCTGTAAGAGGGTTTTGTTTAACTCTTCAGTTTACATCTTGGAGGTGAGAACATGGTGAAAGGACAAACTTTCACACTTGAAGCTGTCCTTACAACAGTAATAGTCTTTGCAACAGTTTTCTATCTGACAATTTCCTTCCCACTCACGACACCAAGATCTTACACCTTGGATGAAATTTACGTTCGTGATGTCTTTAATCTGATTGGAAATGGAACTTTGAAGGAGTCTCTACTGTGCTGGAATGGTGAAGTTATATATGGGGGTGCAATTTCAGAGGATTTCAACAGATCATTCACATGCTCCACAAAACTTGGATATTACCTGAGAACACTCTTAGACAACGAGAGCTTTGCATACAACATATACGTAACGTTCATATCAAACGGAACGAAGAGGGAATTAAAGTTCATATACGATGGGGTCCCACCTCCAAATTCAATCTTGCTATCTAGGATTGTTCCAATCTACGACTGGGATAAGGGATCAATAAAGAATTTTATACCAGACGAGTTTGAATCAAAGCTCTACAACGTCCTTTATGTGAGGGTGATAGTATGGAGGGTTTGAGGGGTCAACTCATACTTCTAAGCGGTTTCATAATGCTGCTTGGATGCTTAACGTTGACAATTCTATTGAACGAGTACGTAATGACTTACCAGTATCCATACGACCTATCTGGTGTGGATGTTGTAAAGAGTATCAAATTCCTTATGAAGAGGTTTATGGAAGAGACATTCGAAAATATAACATCATCAAATGTCTCAAACGAAACACCAACATACATAACTTCAAACTTAACGGCAATCTTTGACGATCTGGAAAATTCTTTAGAGTTCTATTATAGGATGGAAGGGAGATATGTAGATTTGGAGGTGAAGGAGATAGATGTGACATGCAACGGCTCGGTGACAATGAGATACTCCATATCGATCCTTTACGATGATGGCAAACTTCACTCCTTTGAGATTGTGGAGGGAGAGGTGATTGTGTGAGGGGTGTTTCTACGGCATTTGAGATACTCATGTTGCTTTCAATACTCTCATCACTAACATTGATAGTACTCTTAAACTTTCAGAATATGGTTTCCAGTTCTATAAGTGTCAGATCTGTCGATGAGGCAAATTTTGTTGCATACAAGATTGCACTCGAAATAAATTCAATATCAAGCCTTCAGAATGCAAAGAAGAGACTTGAAATACCTGAGAAGATTGGAGGTAAATTCTATCTAATAGAGCTGAGGGATGGATGTATTAGAATTAAGAATGATCGTGTAGATTTTAGATTGAATGTTTCTGCAAATTTGAGTGAATCCATAGCATACAGTTCAAAGGCATACATCGTAGTTGAAGACGGATACGTGAGGGTTGAGAATGGATAAGGGTGTTGCAGTTCAGATAGGTATGATCATGATACTTGGAACCCTAGCGTTAGCCATATCACTCGTCTACGTTAGTTTGAAGCCATCGATTGACAGATCTGTTGAGCTTAGTCATGAGGACAACATAATTCACTACTTCAAGATTCTAAGGTTTCAATCTCTGAAAATCGTTGAGGGTTCTCCATCATCAGAGATTGTAATCAAATCGTTTGGAGGATCTTACAGCCTTAAGAAAGTTGGCTCTTTAGAGGTAAACAACACAAAATATGACTTGTTTTCGCTAACTTACTCTTCAAGGAACTTTGAAGTTTGTCTTGAGAACGGTGCAATAATTGTAAACTCTCAAATTGTTGAAGAACCCATACTGATATGTAACAACTCCTGTCTCCTTGTTTTACCTATAATTGAGGGAAACTTAAGTCTTGGAGGTAGGGGTAGTATTGTTATCAATTTGGTGGAGCTTGATAGATGTCTGTATCGAAACGTTAAAACAATTAAAATCAATTCGACCAATCTATGTAACTATTTTGAGAGTAGGGGATTTTCAGTTTATAAAATTGATGGAGACGTAATCGTTAACTTCCAAAATGGAACAGATATCTTGATAGTGAGAATGGAGGTGGTGTAGATGGAAAATGTTGGTTGGATACTGGGATTCCTAACACTAACAATCATTGCAGTTTACCTCTACGTAACATACCATCCATCCATCGAGAGGTTTGAAGTTTCAAAGTTGTCTTTAATCAGATGTGCAATGGAGGGTGGGGTCGTGAGGTTGAGTCTGAGTGATGAAAGATTGAACTTTGAGAGTGGGGGTAACTGGTTGAAGGTTAAGTTGTCAAACAAAACGATATACGAAGGTTCAATTGGTAGAGTTACAATGGATGGTGTTGGATGTGAGTTTGGAGGTATCTGGAGAGAAAACATGATGATAATTCCACCAGACTTCCATTACAAGGGTAATACACTCATACTCTCAATAAAGAAGATTACCAACAACTTTTCAGTTGGGGGGAGGGGTGATGTAACTTTGAGAATAAACAGAAGCTACCAAAAGGTGTTTCCAAACAGTTTAAAGAATCCAATAAATGAAACTTTGGAGTTTGAGCTTAAGAGCGATTTTTATAGGGCATGGGCAAGATTCCTCATGAGTAAGGGTATAGGTGTAAAAGTAGACGATTCAAGAAAGACGGTTAAATTCACCCTACCTCCAGATCTATCAGGAACACCAATACCAATAAAAGACGTTGAGGATGGATTGGAACTCTATGGGAAGATAGATGACTTCAAGTTGCACCTTGAGGGGTTGAGACCAGACTTCAATTTACCTATAGTTATAGATTCAAACCAATACGAACTTGTCATACAGATGAAGAAAACTGGAGGGGGTTGCAACGTATCCTACATAGTTGTAGCATTCATTGACAAGGTTAATGGTTTCTATGAGACTTGGAGGTCAAAGTATCCTATCCCATGGAACGATTCAAACCTAAGCTTGGATTTGACGAGTGATGAAGTTGTGATGGTCTATACCGATCAGCTTAAGGGTGTTGTAGTTTACGATCTTCAGGGTGATTTTGCAAATCCAAGTGTAACTTGGGGTGAATACGTAAATTCAACAGATTACGGAGACTTCGTCAAGGGTGATGAAAATTACCTTTGCGATGTCTTTTCGCACTACCTATCCCTACTTCCAAAGGAGATTTCCATTGAGAAGCCAACAGATCCAAAATACAAGGGTTTTGATAAATTACACTCCTGGATCCGTTTTGAGGGTGAATTTTTCAAATGTATAAAATTTTTGTATATAACTGAGTATAGAATCAGTGTAGGAAGTTGAATATTGCGTATGCTAAGATCAACATTGCTATGGAATGCTTTAAGCCAGATGAAACGCTACCTTCACCCATGACACCCGCAACCATGCCACCAAATATCCCCTGAAATATTGCACCATGCATGAGCAAGTTCCTGTATAGATCGACGTTAATCTTTGAAATTACAGGTGTAGCCGTAACCGTGAATGTCTTGAGGAACATGGAGGATATTATCTGTATGATTCCTATGAAGACGAAGAACGCAATGTAAACTATTATTGTATACATCATCATACTGTGATACCTCTCCCTCCTCAGAAGCTCGCTCTTACTGGCTTCCCTTGCAGATATCATTAGAACACTTGTCAAATCTCCAGTGGACTTCATTGCTTCATTCAACATTGCCACTATCCTGGTCACATCGAACACCTTTATCCTGTTTGCAAACCTCATGAATGCCCTCTCAAGATCCATACCCCAATCTATGTCAATCTTCATCCTCCTAATTTCATACCTCAATGGACTTGTGTCGGTCTTTGCAATTATGGATATAGCTCTGTAAAGTGGAACACCACTCTCGTTTATAGATGCAAGTCTGTTGAAGAATATTGGCATGTATCTCAAATACCTCTTTATCCTCCTGTTCTTCAACTCGTGAAAGATTGAGAATGGTAGGATTGTTATGACTATGGATACGAACATGTAGTCGTCAAAGCTGAAGAACCAGTTAATATCCGGCTTGAATCCAACAACTGTAAATCCGTAAATTGAGAAGAGCAATCCAAGTGGTAGAGATATTAGGAATGTGTAGTATGGATTTCTCCTAAAAACTTCTATGGGATTTCTAACGATCTTTTTTATTCTGTAAACGATTATCATCCTACCCAAAGATTTCAAATCCCTCCTTTCACCAATTTCAGGTGCCTCCATCTCCTTCATCGGTGAAATCATCTTGACTATGCAAGCAAACACGATTGAACCTATGGGTATGATGAAGTATATTATTAGGTATACAATCAATTCATCACCCTGTCCCATCATTATCATGACTATCTCAACTATCAGTAGGAAGAGTGGAGCTGCAACCAATGCTGTTATGTAACTTTCAGCCATCAAACCCAGGAGATCAAGGAATGTCCTCTGACTTTGTCTAGCCTTCTCGAAGAAGTGTTCAACCCTCTCCTCAAGATACATCCTGACATCTCCACCACTGTCTATGACTGTAATCAGTCCATGGAGGAACTCCTTGTAGTTCTCGGATGGACTAAGTTCAACCGCATTTGAAAGTGCAGATCTAAGATCCATTCCAGCATACTCAACATCTCTAACGATCCTCGAAACCTCCCTTGAAACTTCACCATAGACATCTCTACGCTCAGACAACCTCTTAATTATTCTATATATGTCCATACCTCCAATGCTCAAAGCGTGCATGAATGCAATTGCATGGTGGAGTGTGCTGTCAATCTTGCTCTTCCTGTTACTCACAACTATCGATGGATAGACTATGAAGGCGAGGTATGTCAGATAGTATAGGGAGAGGGATACAGTAACGATTATCAGGATTGAAAGCACGGTTGATCTGTATGCCATCCAAATACTGTAAAATGGCTCTGGAATGTAAAATGGGAGTTCAGGTATCCTTGCAATTCTAGAAAGGAATATACCGATTATCAAACCTACAACTCCAGATATCAGAGCTGAGAATTTTGCAGTTGAAATGTAAATCTCAAGTGGAGTTGGAATCATAGCCTTCCTCAAGTTTAAACCAACTTCGTGGTAACTGTGTATATTCCTCCTAACGCCACTTCCAAATATCTTGTGACCTATTCTCGAAATCATAACACCCTCTCAAGAACCTTCTCAGGCTTTGACTGGTAAGCGTGTATGATGTCACTGACACTCACAAAATCTCTTACGTTATGTTTCACCATGAATTCAAGAAGAAGCTTCCTCCTTTCAAGCTCCTCCTCCAACTCGGATCTGCTCCATCCCCTGTGCAACCTCACATCCTCAAGAACCTTTGAACTACCTATTAATAGATGTCTGTCGTTGACACTGTCCCACTGGAATACCGTAGAAGTCCTCAACATCTTGGTGTGGGGATCGAGGTGAACTATCTCAGCAATTTCAACGTTCCTCCTAACCCTCCTCCCCTCTATGTAAACCTGAGCTTGTATGCTTATTATATCCAAAGCCTCAAGCATTGGTCTTGGAACTTCTATGGGTGGACTTTCCAAACGATGTATTGCACCACTCACACTGTCTGCATGGAGTGTAGAGTAAGTCGTGTGACCAGTAGCCATAGCTTGAAACAGAGTTAGTGCCTCCCTACCCCTAACCTCTCCAACTATTATGTATTCTGGTCTTTGCCTTAAAGCAGCCCTAAGAAGTTCATACATATCAATCTTACCCTTCTCACCAAATATTTCTCTCGTCACAAGTGGTATCCAGTTCTCATGTGGTAGCATGACCTCCCTGGTATCCTCTATTGAGACAACCTTTGCCTTCCTTGGTATGAAGAGTGAGACTGCGTTCATCGACGTCGTCTTACCACTTGCAGTTCCACCAGCAAATATCAGATTCTTTCTGTTCTCTATACATAACCAAAGGTAAGCCATCTGTTCTGATGAGAATGTCCCCCATGCTATTAGATCTATGGGAGTTATAGGCTCATCCCTAAACTTCCTTATCGTAAACGTTGAACCGTGATCTGAAACTTCCCTTCCAAGTGTCATCTGAATCCTGCTACCATCTGGAAGTGCAGCATCGACCATTGGTTCAGCTATGCTTATGTGCTTACCACTTATCTGGGCAAGTCTAAGCACGAGTGCATCAAGCTCATCCTCACCAAATACAACGTTAGTTTCGAGGTTTGTATAATCCCTGTGAAATATGAAGATTGGTTTGTTGTATCCGTTACAAGAAACGTCTTCAATCTTCCTGTCCATCATGAATGGTGTCAACTTTCCGTAGTGGATAAAGTCTCTGAGTATATAGTATATAAGCTTGAAGTAGGATTCGTCACTCAACTTCACCCTAAGATCCTTCAGCAACTTGTCAGTTGCAGACTTCACAACCTCCTCCCTCTCACCAGTCCCCTCAAAACTCTCAAGGTAAGATATCAACTCCTCCTTTATCCATCCTAACAGTTCAAGCTCAAATTCATTTAGCTCAGGCTCAACTACAACGTATTTGTAATCCAAAGTCTCATCGTTGTAGATTATGTAGGCTTTGCAGAAAGGTTCCAAGAGCCAATACTCCTCAACTACCCTCCATCCCTCCTCTGGTTTGTATGATACAAGCTCACCTGAGAACTTCCTACCTTCCCTAAACCTCAAAACCTCGTGAACCTTCTTGGCCCTATTTATTACTCTCAAAGCCCTCTCCACATAACTAGTTTTAAAAACAATATTTAAGCTATGTCCCTAGATGTGTCAATAACGACACCCTCTCTAACGTAGTATCTGAAGGTATCTACAAATGGCGTTTTACCCCTTATCTTTGGTATTGAAAGTCTCCTATAAACCTTGTCTCCAATCTTCTCAACATCTAGATCAAACACAACATCAGAAACATCTATAACGAGGTTTGATATCTCAGGTGGATGGACATCCTTCATCACGTATATGTAAATGAGGTTTTTTAGGAACTTGGATGTGTTGTAGAGTTTTATCAGTAGCCACTCCTTCAAACCCCTACTCACGTTTAAGTTTAGAAAGAATGAGAAGTTATCAACTATGATTGTGCAACTCGTGCACTTCCTTGATACATTGTCCAACTCTTCTCCAACAAAGTCAAATATCCTCGTATCCCTGTATGGATCATCAATTGTGAAGTGCTTATCCTTTAGGTAGTATTCGTTGAATACGTCTATGAATTCAACATCAAAATCGAATCCCATCTCCACCATACTGTTTCTAACGTGTTCAGATGGACGTGAAGTGTTGAAGTAGTATGTCTTTCTTACAGAGGCAAAGCTGTAAAGGAAAGCTTCTGGCATACTTAAAGGGTTTGCATAGACACAGATAAGACTACCTTCGGGAAGTCCACCATCCAACCTACTGTCAAGAACTTGAATACCTGTGGGTATTGCCACATCTAAGAATATACGTATCGTATTTTAATCTTGTTTCAAACTTTTAGCATGCCAAAACTTCAGGTTGCTCTGGACGTTTTGGAACTGAAGAGGGCTGTTGAGATTGCCAGGGAGGTTGTAGAATACGTTGATTGGTTGGAGGTTGGAACACCTCTAATAAAGAGTGAAGGAATGAAGGCCTTGAGGGTTTTGAAATCTGAATTTAGAGATCACAAGATTGTTGCTGACATGAAAACTATAGATACTGGAGCATTGGAGGTTGAGATGTGTGCAAAGAGTGGTGCTGATGTGGTAATGATATTGGCGTTGAGTGATAACTCCACGATTGAAGAGGCTATTAGGTCTGCAAGGAGGTTTGGTTGTGAGGTGATGGTAGATTTGATAAACCATCCAAATCCAGTTGATAGAGCTAAGGAGCTTGAAGATCTTGGAGTTGATTACTTAAACGTTCACGTTGGAATTGATGCTCAAATGATTGGATACGATCCAATCGAAATCCTGAAGGATGTTGTTGAGAAGGTTGAGATTCCTGTTGCTGTTGCAGGAGGTTTAGATGTTGATAGGGCTTGTATTTGTGTCTCTCTGGGTGCTGAGATTGTCATAGTGGGTAGCAACATCGTGAAGACAAAGAATCCTAAGGATTCTGCTCTAAGATTTAGGAGAGCTATAGATTCTATCAAAAAGATTGAAGTTAAAAGGAGATCTTTGGATGAGGAGATTAGAGAAATACTGATGAATGTTACGACACCAAACGTGAGTGATGCAATGCACAGGGCAAGATCTATGGTTGGGATTTATCCGATCGTTAGGGGTAGGAAGATTGTAGGTAGAGCTGTTACAGTCTATACATTGGATGGTGACTGGGCAAAGCCAGTTGAAGCAATAGATGTTGCAAAGGAGGGTGACGTTATAGTTGTGAAGTGTTCAGGTGATACATCAGCTGTATGGGGTGAGTTGGCTACGAGAAGTTGTTTAAATAAGGGGATTGCCGGAGTAATAATAGATGGGGCAGTGAGGGATGTTGAGGATATTGTTGAGATTGGATTTCCAGTGTTTGCAAGGAAAATCGTTCCAAATGCTGGAGATCCAAAGGGTTTTGGTGAAATAAACGTTAAGATTGTTTGTGGGGGTGTTGAGGTAAACCCTGGAGACTGGATACTTGCAGATGACAACGGTGTGATGGTAATTCCAAAGGATAGGGCTTATGAGATTGCAAGGAGATCTTTGGAGGTTAAGAAGCATGAGGATAGGATTAGAGCTGAAATTGAGAGTGGAAAGACACTTGCAGATATAATTGAGCTTTACAAGTGGGAGAAGTTAAGGTAACAAAAAAGTCTTAAGTTTCAGATGAAACTTCAAGTGTGGATATTACGAGGATATATCTAATTAAGAAGTTTGGGGAGTATTATTCAAGGACAAAGATCTATGAGCCTTTGAATCTTGAGATGAGGGAGTGGGCTTTTGTTCCACTCAAGAAGTTTCCAGATTTTATCATGGTGAGGCATATATCCTTTTCAAATTTTGATGAGCTAAGGAAATTCATACTCTCAAACGTTCCAGCTCACGTATATTACTCGTCAGCCTACTATAATAATCCCTCCGCTGAGATGGACAAGAAGGAGTGGAAAGGTTCAGATTTGATATTTGACATAGATTACGACCATCTACCATCAAAATCTTTAAGATCTGCAAAGAGAGAGGTTTTCAAGCTTGTAGAGATACTAGAAAAAGATTTTGGTGTTGACGAGAGAAGTATAGAGATTTGCTTCTCTGGAAACAGGGGATACCATGTTCATGTTTATGATAAAAGATTTTTATATTTAGATTCCATAGAAAGGAGAGAGATTGTGGATTACCTTACACTTGTGGGATTTAAGATGAGGGGGACACAGTTTGATAGGATGTGTGAGATTGTCTATCGCTATCTTTTAAATGCATTTAGGGATGGGAGGATATACAAGATTTTGGATGAGAGGTCTGCGAGGATTGTGAGGGAGAACTTGAGAGAGATTAGAAGGGGAAGGATAGATTTTATTCCTGAGAGTTTCATCTTGGAGAGATGTATGAATAAGGTTGCAGTTCACATAGATCCACCTGTAACATCAGATATAAAGAGACTGATAAGGTTACCAAACTCTTTACATGGGAAGACTGGATTTAAGGTTAAACTTATAGATCTAAACGAACTTGAAGATTTTGATCCAAAGATTGATGCTCTGGCATTTGGTGAGGATCCAGTGAACGTTAGGGTTTTGAAGAGATTGAAGGTTGAGATTGGTGGTGAAAGATACGTACTCGATAGGGGTAAGCACAGAATTCCAGAGAACGTTGCAATATTCTTGATGTGTAGGGGTGTTGCGAGGTATGGACATTGATGAGATCATATCTATCTGGGAGAGGTGTAGGAATGGTGAATTTGAAAGGATACCAAACGATTTCTATGGGAAGATTCATGAGATGATTGAAGATAGGGAAAGGAGGAAGGGGAATGCGGATGAAGAAGAATATTACAGGTTGGAGGATGATATAAGGGTTCTAAAGAGGATTAGGAAGGATGTTTTTGAGAAGAGGACATGGAATATATTGAAGATGGCTTGGAGGAAGGTTTGTGGTGATGCAATTGATGAGGGGAGCATGATGGATGTTGAGAGGGAACTTTACAAGGGTATAGTTGAGATACTTGAGAAGTTTAAACAGTTAGTTTTTGGTAGGAGGAGGGAGGAGAAGGTTCTTATAAGGATCAAGAGGGATCTTCCCGAATTTGAGGGTGTAGATGGGAGGATCTATAAACTTAAGAAGGAGGATGTAATTCTACTTCCAAAGTTGAATGCAAAGGCTTTGATAGAGAGTGGAATTGCCGAGGAGGTTGAGTTGAGGAGGTGATGTTGAGGGAGTGATGGATAGAAAACCTCGAAATTTTTTATAAAAGTGCTGTAATTAAGCGACACCGTATTATTATTTAAGGTGGTTAGATTGTATATGGAACTAATATCCATAATAATTCCAACATACAATGAGGCTGAAAATATTAAAAAGATAATACCTCTAATAGCCTCCACACTAATAAATTACGATTACGAAATTATAGTTGTCGATGATAACAGTCCTGATAGAACTGCTGAAATTGCAAGGGAACTTGCCAAAAAATATCCTATTAGAGTTTTCATTAGAAAAAATGAAAAAGGTTTGGCTTCTGCAATAGTATTTGGATTTAAAATGGCTAAAGGTGATATATTGTGTGCAATAGATGCAGATTTACAGCATCCTCCCTCACTATTAAAAAACATGATAGATAAAATTCTAAAGGGATACGACATTGTTATAGCAAGTAGATATGTTAGTGGTAGTATTATTAAAAACTGGCCTATGCACAGACAATTTATATCAAAATTAGCAATATTTTTAGCAAAACCACTAACCGATGTCAAGGATCCCATGAGTGGATTTTTTGTCCTTAAAAGGAAAGTTATAGAACAAATAAATTTTAAACCAAGAGGTTACAAGATCCTTCTAGAGATACTTACGAAAGGTCGTTATGAGAGGATATTGGAAGTTCCATACACCTTTCAAACAAGGTCATCAGGCAGTAGTAAGATGGATTGGAGGGAGATAGTTAACTATATTCTCCTACTACTTCATCTATACGCATTCAAACTGAAGTAATCTTAAATTTCTCCTTGCAAACGTGTTGTGCCAATAATTGATAGCTTAATTCATTAAATGTCTGTTACCGTTTAAGTGGACACATCTACGTTTGCTTTAAGGTTCCTATTAAACTAGCACAACTAAAATGTCACCTCATCAAACTAAGTATCTTTCTAACCTTGAATGCATCAATCTGTCCAGGTGCAACGGATCTCCCAATTGAACAGTATATGAATGGAGATCCTAGGAAGCAAGCAAATATCCTTGTCCATGCAAAACTCTCTCCCATTAAGAATGCTACAACATCGTCGTATTCACAGATAACCTTTGCAATCTTCAAGAAATCATTCCTATCTCTACCCATTGTTGCAATCTTAAAGATTTCACCTCTCTTCCCTTCAACAAGATCCTTTAAGAAATTGTAACTTGGAGTTTCCTTGAAGTTGTGATATGATTCTATTGTTGAACATTCAATTGAATCAAAGTGTTCATCCTCTAAATCACATTCCAAATCGACATAGCTTGCATACTTCGAATACCTTGAAAGCAGCTCCAACCTTCTAACCTCATCTCCCTCGTATCTCCCACCCTCCTCAACCCTTCTGATAGTTACTATAATTGGTTTTTTAATTCCCAAAAGTCTTCTCTCATCTGGAAACGATGAGAAGAGATCCAATCTAAGCTCTATTATATCGGCGACATTCATAGCACTCAAGACATCTGCAAAGCTTGTTGTAGATACAACTACCTTCACACTCAAATTTTATACCAATTGTAGAAATATGTTTCCTGATTGTGATGTTTTATGGTTGCTCCCTCTTCTTTATCTCCTCAATGGCCTCAAATACACTCTCATCAAATCTTTCCTTTAATATCTTTTCAAGGAAGACTCTATCCTCATGGTTCCCAATGTCTCCAAGTAGCATTGCAACGTCCTGCCTTATCCTATAATCCTCATGCCTCAGGAGTTCCCTTATCTTGCACTTTACACCTTCAACAGCCTTTGGATTCCTCTTAGCTATCTCTTCAATTGCAACCATCGAACCCAACCTAACGAAGATGTCCCTGTATGTCAAAAGATCTACCAGAACTTCAACATCCTCCATCTCAACAACCTCATCAATTCTACCATCCTTTAAAAGCTTTGCAATGTATTCTCTCTTATCATACATCCACTTTAGAATCTCATCCCTGCTAACCTTCCCAATCAACTTGAGATCTCCAATCAAAACTGTTGGTGTTGAGAGTATTCCATACCTCTCAGCAATCTCTGGATACCTAAGAACATCTACAATCTCAATTCTCCTTACTGGAATCGAAAGAACTTCGTTAACAACATGCGGACAGAAGGGACACGATGGAGCTACAAAAACCTTTATCTCAGCATCTATCTCACATTTAACATCTTTGATTGCCTTTAGGAATTGATCCCTTGAAACTTCAGCCAAAATTACAATCTCTCTTGAACCTCTTATTACAGTTTTTGGTCTTTCAGAATTGATCAAATTTCCATTAACGATCTTTGCAAGTTCCCTTGATGTAGTTTCTACGATCATATCAGAAAATCTATCAATCACGTTAAGTCCATTTCGATTTAGAAAACTTAATATAGGTTGGCTAAACCTTGAACCTCATGAGATACCTGGTTGTATTATTGGTTCTTGCGGTGGTTATACAAACCGCACTTGGAGCTAAGATAGTTGTAAACTTAACATCTCCAGCATGCACAACCGGAGACGCATACTACAGCAGCATACAGACAGCAATAACCAATGCAAACCCTGGAGACACGATAGTTGTCTGCCCTGGGACATACTACGAAGTTATAAATGTTGACAAAACCGACT
>Ga0190367_1000857_pt1 | contig 19714 bp, 42 predicted proteins | sample 4872181011_MG_FD_171838 | JGI IMG/M metagenome (GOLD analysis project Ga0190367, IMG submission 171838) | Hydrothermal vent microbial mat bacterial communities from Southern Trench, Guaymas Basin, Mexico - 4872-18-10-11_MG | ecosystem: Environmental > Aquatic > Marine > Hydrothermal vents >...
TTGTGAATAGAATCACATACGACATGCAAGGCGGTCGTCCAGTGAATATCCGCATATGGTGAAATGGAGGACAAGAAGGATTTAGTCTTAGTGGAAATAGACGCTGGTGTAGAGGACATAAAACTGCACTACATACTCGAGAGAGAGCTTGCAGAGTATCTCAGAAGAAAGCAGGAGCATCCGCTGAAAATTCTCAGAAAAGTTTCAGAGGAAGAAGCTCAGAGATGGGCAGAATTTCTTGACTGGTTAGATGCAGAGATTTCCCGTTATTACGACGATGGCGAGGAAGAAGAGGAAGATAAGAGCAAGAGCAAAGAGTATGTATTAGTTGAGCTGAAAGTCGGCGACATAAAACATAATGTTGTCTTCCATAGAGACTTCGCAGAATATCTCATAAAGAAGACAGACTCTATAAGAATTCTCAGAGAGTCTTCAGAGAAAGAGCAGCAGAAAGGTGCGATTGTGGAGGTATGGCTCTATCACGAGCTTTTCCACTATTACGATTGAGGTGATGTGCGGTGGTAGATGCCTCAACCTGCCGTTGGTCAGAGGAGCAGGTAAAAGCCCTCATCACATTCTTAATCGCAGAGAAGAAGAGGCACGAGAGGGACATTCAGCGCATAGAACGAACAATTCAGCGTCTCAAGCGAGAATACAACCTAACAGATGCTGACATGTATAGTTGCGAAGAGTTTGCCTGGCTTTTCGTGGAGTTTTAGGTGGTGTCGCATGCAGAGAACTATTCGCATAAATGAAGAATCCTATCGCATCGTCAAAGAATTAGCAGAAGAACGCCACACATCCATGTGTAAGGTCGCCTCAGCAATCATCTCACGCTTCGCTGAAGAGATGAAGAACGGTGTTGATGTCGGCGACTACACGATAACGGTGAGAGATCTTTCTGCTGAGGTAAAAGTGGTGTTAAGAATTCTAATCTCAGAGATAGACGAAATCATCAGGTCTTCTATGAGTGCGGAGGAGAAAATAGAGAAGTTAAAGGCTCTACTTTACACTTGGATGGTGGGTAATAAGATTCCTCCGTGGTGGTGCGAGAGCGAAGGTGAGGAGAGCATGGAGGGGGGGTCGCAGCGTTTAGAGGAGCTGGGTGAAATCTTGGCGGAAATCATGGGTGTTGCACTTGCTCAAGCGCAAAAGGAGGAGAAAAGAAAAAGGAGGTGAGAGATAATGAGGAGAAAACACATTGACTTCTATTTTAGAGAGTTCCGAATAGGAAGACTTCGCATCTACCATCATGTAAAGATTGAAGCGACCGCTCTCGGTTTTGCGAAACTCCTCCTCCTGTTATACTCGGCGGAGCTTGAGTGCATTCTTAACGATGCGGAGCTCTCTGCAGAGGAGAAAGTGGAGAAGATAAAAGCGAAGCTTTCAGAGTGGGATGTGCGTAATGAGGAAAAAGAAAAAGAAGTGGAGGGTCTGGCGGAGTTATTGGGCAAGTTTTAGGAGGGAGAGATAATGAGTAAGTCAGAAAAACTCTTTGAAATTGGGAGAACTATAGATGGTAAGCTTGAATACCTCTACAACAGACGGCGGGGAGAAAAGCCTATATACCTTCTAACAGTCTACACAGATGGCACAATCCAAATCATAAAGGACGTTATTTATGCACCTGACATCGTCGTAGCACTCATCTCTGCACTCAAACACGCAATAGAAATCATGCGTGATGGAGGCGCTTTCGCACCAGTTCTTGACGACTATGTAGAACTGTTCGTAGATATGTGGCAGAAGGAATATCAGAAGATGGTTGAGGAGGAAGAGAGCAATGAAGGAAAGGGAAAACAAAAAAGATAGGGAAGAGAGGGTGGAAGACCTCATGGCGCCTCGCTTGGAAGAGTTAGGCGAAGTCTTGACGGAATACATGGGCCTCTTGCTTCAAGTGGGAAGGAAGAGGAGAAAGGTGAAGAGTGATGAACGCAGGAGAAATCAAAATCCTTAAGGATGGAAATTGCATCACTTACATTTGCACAACCGAGAAAGAGAACATTCCTCTGATAACGCTTGAAAACGGTAACATAATCGTGGAAAAGCAACGCATCTCTTCTCCTGAAATCGCTTTACTGCTCGCATCTGTGTTAAAGCACGCAGTCCTCGCCGAAACTGCAACGCTTACGGAAGAAGAATGGGAAGAATTGGAGCGGTTTTGGGCAGAGGAGTATGAAAGGGCTTATGTCCGCAGGAGAAGTTCCGCTTGAGGAAGAATTTATGGATTGGCTCTTTCACAGAAAGCTTCTCACGCACAAAACCATTAAGAAACACATCGCAACGCTCCGCCGCTCCCTTGAATCAAGAGATTTGCGAGCTTACCTTCTTGCAACGCTCATTGATAGCAGAGAGCGCATGACGCAACGCTACTACAAAGAATTTCTCTGCGAGCATTTCTCGCATGTCATCATTCCGCTGCTGCAAGACGAGGTGCGAAGCGAGAGAGCGAGCAAAAACCGAAAAAACTCAAATGACTAAAGGCGAGTCATGAGCAAGCTCACAGAGGCACTGAAAGCAATCGCCTTGCACCTTCTTCTCTTTTTTCTTCTTCTTCCTGTCCTTGTCTTCCTCTTTCTTTTGAGAGTGGGTAGGCGGTAAAGAGGTGATGAGCATGAGGCGTAAGGAGTTCATCTGCGAGATGTGCGACCCGCCTTGCATCATAAGAGCCTCTGAAGAGGTAGAAGCGCCGAAAGTCTGCCCTTTCGGCAGAAAAGAAGCTGAGTGGAGAGAGCGAAAGGACGAAGAGAAGAAACTCAAGCTCAGCTCATGGAAGATAAAACCCCTCAACTGCCAAAAGCTCAAGGAAGCCTTGTGTGTTGATTGTTTCAGGGAAGTCCATGAGGCCATACAATCAGCAATCTCTCTGTATGAAGAATATGAATCCGCTCCTGGCGAGCTTTTGATGAAGCATCCTGAGTTCGCCACTACGAAAATCACGGAAGATGAAGACCTCAAGGAGTTCGTCAAAAGATTTGAAAAGGAATATAGATATTGCGAGGAAAAAGCAGGCGAGACCTTCTTATCGCTTATCGGCTCTTACATGTGCTACAACGGCTGGTTGTTTGACCTCGCATTCGGCATTTCAAGGAGGGAAAGTGAGAGAGGGGTAGAAAGGGAGGATGAGTAGTATGGCAGACGAAATTGAGACAGACGAAGTGAGAATGCAGGTGCGAAGAAAAGTTGTTCAGAGGCCTCTCTTCAGCATCTCTATGGACGACTACCTCCGTCTCTTCCACATGCAAACGAATTACATCGCCGTGATTTTCTCATCATTCACGCTCCAAAAACACTGTCCGAACTGCGGAGCACCCATGTATAAGGAATATCTGTTCAGAAGATTGTCCAAGAGAGTTGCAGATAAGCCAGATTATTTTCACTTCGTTTGCTTGCGATGTGGCTACAATGAGCAGGCGTTTTATGAAGTGGAAGATGCTCCGTGAGCGAGGTGAGAACAAGATGGCAAAAGCATATTTCAGCCGCAGCGCATCTGAGGAAGACAAGGAAGTAGAAAAGTTCTTTGAGGCTACGCTGAAATTGTTCGGCGTCTCCGTTTACAAGATAGAAGGCAACAACTTCTTAACGCCGCCATTGGAGAAAATAGAAGATGCTATAAAGAACTCTGACTTCGTTTTTGTCATCTTAACGAAAAGGCATAAACGCTTGGCATACGGACAATACGGCTGGAAATCCTCAAAATACATTCAGTATGAGGTCGGCATCGCTTACGCACATCACAAGCCCGTTATAGCGGTAGCGGAAGAGGGTGTGGATGTCAAAGGCATACTCCCCGATATAACATGGTATCACCACTTCAGAAGAGAAGAATTAACGGAGGCAAAAGCCCTGCCGAGCAAAATCATAGAAGGGTTGAAAGAAATGAAACTTCACCCTGCCGTTCTTGTGGCACTCGGCATAACTCTCATGTTCTTTAAAGACCCGTTGCGTGCAGTTGCAGACATAGGAGTAGTGCGAAGAAGAGATTAATCATCCACCTTCCGCCACAATAAAAACATTTTGCTCAGAAGAACCGTCTGCCTGATAGAATCTACATACATGCGAAAGCCGTGAGCGATTGCGAGGTTATGCACGAAAGTCCAAGAGGTCTTCTCAGGGAAGAAGAGGAAGCCGATGAAGATCTCTTTCTCCTCTTTCTCTTTCTCTTCACATCTACTCATACTCGCTGTGGTATCTCTTTCTTCAGCTCTGTGGGAGTGAGACGGGCATATCGTCTTGTTGTATTTAGGTTTTTATGACCGAGAAAATCACCGATTAACTCTATTGATAGACCTTGTTTGCGTAATAATGCGGCGCATGAGTGGCGGAGTTGATGCGGATGTATGGGCTTGTTTAGGATACGGAGACCCCACACTCGCACAATATAATATACAGCTGATGCTGTAAGCCGTCCATTTCCACTATTTACGAACAGAGGCTCACCTTTCTTGCATTTTCTTGCCCTCAAATAGCGACGCAGAAGTTCAACAGTTCTCTCAGAAAGAGGCACAACATGCGGATAAACTTCTTTCTCTCTCCTTCTAATCGTCACGGTCTTCTCCTTCAGATTGACGTCCTCACAGTTCAAAGCAACAAGCTCGCCTCTGCGGAGCGCAGCATCATACAGCAGAGCGACGATGCACTGGTCTCTCAGGTTTGGGATGCCGTCTATGAGCATCTTAATCTCATTTTCGCTCAGAAACGAAGGAATCTTCTCCTCAACAGGCGGAAGCGACACACGAGACACTTCTTCACCTGTAATCTCAGCGATGTGCTTCAACGAATGATAGGCGACATTAATCGTTGAAGGTGCGAGACCTCTCTGCTTAAGGTAGTCTATGAACTCAGGAAGTTTGCTCACGGTTGCCCTATCAAGCTTAGCCCACTCTATATACCTTCTAATCCAATACGCCTGCGTCTGGAGCGTGCTGGGACGCACCATTTTCACCGCATCACTCTCACGGGTGCGCCGACCTCAACGCCTTTGCAGAAAAAGTATGCAAGCCCTGCAGCTGTGCCGCCGAAAATGAGACCTAAAACAATTGCGCCTTTTATTCTATCCTCCTTGCTCAGGGATTTCTCGTAAGCGTAGAAAAGTCCGCCTGTGGCAGCTCCTACTAAAAGACCTGCTACTGCTGCCGCACCACCTTTTCCCAAAGTTGCACAGAATCCTACGCCTGTGTAAGGCGCTGCGTAATACCCGTCAGGCATCTCTCCTTTTAATTTGAAACTTTTATATAAATTCTATGCCCCCGCAACGCAGAAGAAGGCTGCCACCAGAGGAAGCAGCAGCATTTGAGCGGATTCTTGAGAAACTGACGAGAGAAGAGCGAGAGGCTCTTGTGAGGATATATGACCTCACAGGCATCCGCATGGAAGAGTTCTTCAGCACACTCGCAGGAATGTCATCAAGAGAGCGAGAGCTTCTCCCGACGGTTGTGCGAAAATCAATCACGCAAGAGCCTATGACGGATGAAGAAAGAAGTCTTCTCTACGACTACACAGAGTTCATCGAGAGACTTAAGGCAACACCCATCCTTGCGGACATCGCCCCGAAATTGACAACATCCCAAATAGCCATTTTGGCGACATACGCCCGCACCAAGCCTGAGAAGTTTGCACCACCGCCAGAGGAAAAGCCACCAGAGGAAGAAAAACCACCAAAGAAGCCTGCTGAGGGGAAACCACCAGAAAAACCACCTGTGAAAAGGGTTTGGCGTTCATGGGCGCCGTTCAAGACAGGGGAGTTCATCAGGGCATATTTGAAGGCGAAAGGCGAGGCGACGCCTTACGAAACCTATCGTGCATTCGTATATGTTCTGACGCAAGCCATTACGGATGAATCTTTCAGGAAAGAAGTTGAAGAGGCTGGAGCGGTCAGAGTGGACGGAAGCATAGACGGAGAGCTCGCAAGAGACATCGTAACGAAGAGAATAATAAAGGCTGCGTGGGAAGAAGAACTGCCGACAATAGCGTTACCCTTCGTTCATAAATCCTCATACAACAATTTCAGACGCTACTTCTACATTTTAGAGTCGCTGGGTTTGATTGAGCGTGTCGGCGATAGGGAATGGGATGCGAGGCGCACATTCTTCAAGCAGAAATACAGGATTGTCAAAGGCAAAGAGGACAGCAAGGCATGGGAAGCGCCACAGTTATACCTATACCCTTTGGCGTGGATTGGGAAACGCAGATATGAGACCCTTCTTGACGATACTGCGAGGAGGTTAAATTTGGATTTAGAGGAGTTTCTGAAGCTCCCTTATGAGAAGCGGAAGGTGGAAATAATGAGAACAATTGAGAAGAGTTCAGAGTGGCAGAAAAAGCTCAAATTAAAGGAGGTGGCGGACTATTGGGGCATAACAGTTACGGGATTACTTAGGAAGATGAGACGGGAGACATATCAATCCACTGAGTTATTGAGAGAGCGAGCCGAGAGAGCCGAGAAAATAGGTGTTGAGAAAAGCGAAGTCTTGAGAAGGAAAATTGAGAAGCGGAGGAGAAGACGAGCATAGCATAAATTCTGGCGTAAATTATGCTTCAAAATCTTTATCCAAATTTTCGCTCAAAAATGAAAATCAAACTATGTAGTTTGGTTTCGGTTAAAACAATTATTTTATTGAGGATGAGGCGAAGCGATGTAAAAATGGACAGTGAAAATGAGAGGGCGGTGACAGACAGAGCCGACCTTATAATGATGTTCAGACATGCGGGGATGGACACAGCCGAGCTTATAAGACATTCACGGCAGAGCGAGCAGAATGCCTGCAGGTTGAGCGGTGATGCCTGCGGGCTACCTGCTCCCTCATCCTTTGTGCGCCCCTGTGTTAAGGCGGGGCGAGTGAGGGGCGGAACCGAAATGCATAAAGTCCTCGGCTGTTGCCTCCTCGGTAGTCCGAGGCTTAAGCCGAGTATAAAAGCATGTTGCCCCGGTGAGCGGTGAGCCTGTGCAGCCTACAGGGGTAAGAAAGGCGAGTAAGAGGGGGCGGGAAGGTCAATATAGGGCCCGCCGTCCCACGAAGTTACGCCGATAACGCCGAGACCGCAAGCCGCACTCTCCGTAAGCCCGAGGCGAGGGGGGTGAGAAAATGCCGAGAGTTGCGGTATATTGCTTACTATGTAAAAGGGAACTACTTATAACCCGCTCTTTCGCCGAAGCGTTTAAGGAAATCAACACGCACCTTGAGAGGAGGCATGCGATTTCATGGGTTTCGCCGACGGGCTTAAGTATTCATGAATACGCCGACGCTTATGTGCGCTACTTCAGGAAGAGCGAGCTTGACGACTATGAGAAGCACATCGTTTCTTCCATACGCCTTGAGATTGCAAAATACCGTGAATTTTACGGCTATTTCTTGGGCGGCAAGCCCGCAGTAGTCATTACCGATGTTTTCGCTATTTACCTTGAGAGTGCGAAGGAGGCAGTTCTTGAGAGGTTAAAGGGGCGAAAAGGTAAGTGGATATATCCGCAGAAGCTCAAAATGTATCGCAAATATGCGAAGCTTGTTAGGGAGCACTATCAAACACCCCGCTTTCTCTCAAACCTGAAAGACTACATAAAAAAATCAAAGAAGGGGCGAAAGGAAGGGATAAAGGAGAAGAAAGAGCTGACGCTGCTTGAGCGACCTTATCCCGAGCTCTACGCAAATGCGCCGAGAGAGGATTTCCCACTTAACCACCTAAAAGAGCGTAAGCCAGTCTGGCGAGTTAAGCGGATAAACGGGCAGCCAGTCCTTGAGCGTATATAATCCTTCCTTCCTTCCATTTTTTCCTTTTCCACCGTTCCGCCCAGGCGGAGCGGATGATGAGACCTCGCCTCGGAGCGGGAAAGGGTGCGGCGTAGCGTTCAGCGAGTTATGTGAGGCGCCCCCCGCATGCGAGGGGGGCGGAGGTGAGAGAAAAATGCCTCTGGACTGGAAAGAGGAGGAAAAGAACGAGTTCATATTGTGGACTGCGGAGCGGTATAACTGGAACGATGGCGCTTTGAGAGAGGCGAGGCGGGAGCGCTTTCAGGCGCTGCGACCTTACTTGAGAGTGAGCCGCTTGGCGAAAGAGGCGAAGAAAGACTTGAGGGCGCAAGACTACTCAAAAATCCCGAAACTCCAGCGAGAACTGAAGAAGCAAGGTATAACGAAGAGTGTAGAGGAGCTAAAAGACCCACTCGTGATTGATGATGCTGTTGAGGAGCTCAGAGAGCGAGTAATGGACAGTGAGGAGTATAAAGAGAAGAGGCAGAAAGAGCAGAAGGCAAGAGCTGTTGTAGAGAGTTTTGACAACAAAATCATCCTAAAACTTCAGGAGAAGGGGCTTTATCTACCAAAACCACTCGCAGCACTTGATAACCTTGACCCCGAGCTTGAGGCAGAAGTGCAGGAAATTCTGAAGAGGCGTGCAGAGAAGAGGGAACAATATAAGAAGGGGGAGGAGAAGGAGGAGCAGAAAGAGCAGAAAGAGAAAAAGGAAGAGAAGTAACCTCCTCCCAGCTCCTCTCCTTATTTTTTCCTGACGCCCCCGGCTCGCAGGGAAAGGGCGCCTCGCAAGCGAAAGCGGCGCTGGGAGGCGTGGGCGGCGACCCTTGAGGTTAAAACCTCAAGGAGGTTACCCCCGCCGCAGTGAGCCTGCGGGTGGCGCCCCAACCCGCAGGGGAGGAGCCGTCCCTGCCTCCCCCTCCTAACCCTGCCAGAGTTAGCCCTCTCTCCACTGGAGTGGAGAGCGCCTACGACCCCCAGGGCTACCCCTCTCGCCCACGCCCCTTGGGGGAGAAGAGAGGGGAAAGGGCGAACTGAGGACGGAGAAGGGGTTGCCTTCCCTGGTGGGATTGGGAAGGCTAACCCGAAGGCGGTTCTACGGGGCGAGAGCATACCGCCAGGGGACAGCCCCACCGGCCCCCTACGCCCTCAGGCTCCCGAAAGGGAGTGCGGTAAGGGGAGGCTATGACGGCAGGGGTGGAGCGATAAGGGCGCCGCCTCTTTGGGGGTGAGGCGAAAAAATGAAAGCAATAATAAGCATGCATCATGGACTTAAAATAGTTATAGACAACGCAAGGGTGTCGCACATAAGACAACTGCACGGCGAGACAGTGATGATTTCAAACGAGGCGACAAACTTCATCCTCTTCAAAGGGATGCGAGGATATTATCTGAAGTCGCCAAGGCTTTTCAGAAAAGCGGTTCCAGTGAAGTTCATTCTTGCATGAAGCGGTGCGACGAGAATAAAGAAAAAACCCTTTCTCCTCTTTTCAATTTTTCGCTTGGGGGTGATAGGAATGGACGAGTGGGAAGAAAGAAGAGTAGTGAAAGCATTACGAGCGGTGTTCGAGATACCTGCGCACTGGCACTTTGACGCCGTAAAGTTACAAATAGCTAACAAAATCCTCAGAGAAATTACAAGAGAAGGCACATTAATAGTCAGGGGGAAAGAGAGCCTCGATAGAAGAGAGTTCACGCAGATATGGGCAGAGGTATATCTGCGCCTTAGCAGTAACGAGTATTTCATTGATACTATCTCATACACCGCTGACGATGACCTCGAGGAAGAAGGCATCGTTTTTGAGTAGAGCCCTCAGCACATCCTATCTATCCTTTTTCCATTTTTTCGCTTGGGGGTGAAAAATGCAGCCGAAGGTAATATGCATCTGTGGAAAAGAAGTTCGCTTGGAAGTCTTAGGCGGACAACATCAGACCACTTGGACGGGCAGATGCGAGTGCGGAAGGATTTGGTCGCTGGAAGAAATGTCTGAAATCCTCGCAGAGATTGAGGGAGAAGAGCGGACAGCGGACATGCTGGCGAGGCTTGGGATAAAGTGTTTTAAAGGTGATTAAGATGTCTAAGGAGGATTGGGTCACACTCGCAGCTCTGATAATACCAGCAATTCCAGGAGCAGTTCTATGGTTCTTCCTACATCCAGCGACATTTTGGCAGAGATTAGCGTGGTTCTTAGTGTCGGTAATACTGTATATAGCAATCTTAGCGTTTGAGGCGGGGATCTCGGACTGAGAAAGAGAAGAGCGGAAAACCGCAAACCTCTCTTATTTTTCCTTTGGGGGTGAGAGCATGGAGGAAGCCAAGAGACAGTTGAGAGAGCAGCTGTGTGAGCAATTAGAAAGAAACTTAAAGTGGCTTGAGGGGCTGGCAGACAAGGCAGAAGAGGATGAGGAGGAAGCAATAGAAGAATTCCTGAAATACACGCTTGAAATACGCCGAGTTCAGTATTTCTCAGAAGATAGCCATGACTGGGAAACACTCTACTACGAGTTCCTGCTCACCTTCGGTGGCCCAACAATATGGATAACCTCAAACAGTATCAGAGGGACTTGGTCGCCTGTTGAGTGCGAGCTTTGTTTGCCTGAGAAAGTTGAAAAGTTCATTTGTGCGGTGGAGGACTACATTTCAGGCTGGGACGAGTGCCTCGTTCCGAAGTTATGAGTGAAAACTTAGGAGGTGAAGGAGTGATGACCGTCTACTTTTTTGATAGGCCTGTAATAGGCTACTGCCCTGAATGCGACGAGATAGCAGTTTATCATCCTGAGAAGGGGCTGATATGTCCACGATGCGGAACAACCAACCTCTCAATTTTCGTTTGGGACGGCGAAAGCAGATACCCTGAAGACGCTGGTGAATGAAAAATGAAGACGGCAGAAAAGAAGAAAGAAGGGTTGACAAAAGAGGAATATGCGAAGCTCTGTCGAGAAATTCAGAGATGGCTCAGAAAACTACCAAAGGCTGACATCACAGAAGAGAACAAACACCGCTTTCTTTGAGCGGTCAAAACAATCCTCTCTTTACCTTTATTTTTCCTTTGGGGGTGAAGAAAAAGAAATGAAGAAAGTCTTTGAGAGGGCTTTGAAAGAGATAGAAGAAAACAGCGACAAACTTCCACTTGATCCCGATGTGCTAAGAGCATACCAAATTGCGACAGACGAATACTACGACGAATATCTGAGGGAGCAGTGCATCATAGATTTGCTTAAGCTGCTGAGGCAACAGAAAGAGCACTGATGAATGTGAGTCTCCCCTCCCTCTCTTCCTATTTTTTCCTTTGGGGGTGAGTGAGAGATGGGTCTGGAGAAATTAGACAAAATAATAGAGATATTGAGCGATGAAGAGGAACACACAGAGGAAGAGCTACGACAAGCGACACAGTTATCCGAAGAGACGCTCAGAGTTGCCGTTGAGTTTCTCGTGAGATATGAGTTCATCGCAAGAGGCAGTGAAGGAAAACTAAGAATTACGGAGGCGGGAAAGGAGCTTCTGCGGTTGTGAGTGTGGTGGTGGAAATGGAAGAATATGAGGTTGAATCAATCGCAAGATATGAGGCAGAGCAAGTGGCGGAGGATATAAAGGAAGAGCTAAAAGAGCTTGAAGGTCGCATTGAAGACATAGAAGCGAGCGTTGGAGACATAGACGACAGATTATACATCACAAAATCTGAAGTCATAAAGAAGCTTGAAGAAGCCTCACACACCCTTCAATCCGCAGAAGATGTCAGAGGCGTCGTAGAGTGTCTTGTAAGACTGCTGAACAATTTAGTGGAAATTCTGAAAGAGCAGTTGTGAGCGAGGTGGTGAAGAAATGGCTACTCGTTGCACTATAACTGTAAGAGACGAAGAAGGATGCGAATACACAATATACAGACATCACGACGGTCATCCTGAGTGCGTCGTGAGCGACTTATGGGTTCTCATGGAATTCTACAACATGAACCCCATGCGGAACGCAGGATATTTTCTCGCCAACTTCATATTCTATGCGAAGCTTCCGATGTGGCTTGAATCCAAAGAGGGTAAAATAGACCCTATGCTTAAGTGGTGGGAATTTGGCTACGGCATCTGTCCTGAAAACTGCAAGTGCGGTAGCGACTTGGATTACAGATACATCATCTATCCTGAAGACGGCAAAATAATGCTCAAAATAGAGCGTTTTTCCTACGAAACCATGAGCTTCAAAGAAATCTTTGACGACAAAATAGAGAAGGCGTTTGAGAAGTGGGCAGATAGCGGAGGATGTCATCTGGAGCCTGAGCTGTTCTTCTAACCGCTTACACAACCTCTTTCTCTTCTATTTTTTTCACTTTGGGGGTAAAAAATGATGCGATGTCCATTCTGCGGGGAAAAATTAGATTATGTAGAAGTAGAGTGCTACGAGAAGTGCTTTATGCTGTATAAAGTATATCCTGACAACGACCCACGCTTTCCCTACTTAAGCAATCTCGTATGGGAGGAGGACGAAAGAGAGAGCGTAGACGGTAGCGAGATAAAAGAAGTGAGCTGTCCCTACTGCCACGCAACGCTACCGTTGAAGGCAGAGGATGAAATAGAAGAATTCTTTGATGGTTCTCTCACCATCGCACCGCTCAACGACCCACGCATCCGATTTCTGAACGAGAGGCGTGTGCTTTTCAAAGGAAAACTCTACGAGCTGCGACGAATCCATGAGCTTGTGCGAGACTTTGATGGCATAGTGCGAGAGCCTTTCAGTTATGACGGTGCGGAGCAGAGATTTACGGTGCTTGTGCTGAGCGAGCTCTGACCCCTTCCTTTTATTTTTCCCTTTCTCACTAAATATTTATATACTAAATAACTACGAGAGTGGTGATGCGATATGAGAGCGAGATGGGGGAAGCGGGAGCCGCAGGGATATTACCCTGTGAGCATTCTGCTAACGGCGGAGCAGTATGAGGGCTTACGGCGCCTCGTGGATGAAGGTCGCTACAAGAACCTCTCGGAAGCGCTGCGAGCTGCGGTGGATGCGTTTTTAGAGCATTTGGAGCAGGAGAGGAGTAAGGCGAAAGAAGAGTGAGTTGGGGGTGAGGAAGAATGACCGAGAGAGAATTAGAAAAAATACTTGATAAATTAGAAAGTGCGAAGGAGGTGAGAGTCGTAACTGAGAGCGTGGCACAGGGGGAGAACTACATAGATGCGTTCGGAAATCTGAAGACCGTTGCAGTATTTGTCGACTTCTTAGTGATTGAAGTTGATGGCGAAGAGTTCACCTTCAAGATTGAGAGCGATGAAGATGACGAGAGAGCTGAAGAGATCTCAGACAGAATTCATGAGAAAATCGCCGACATCGTTGCTGAGAAAGTAGAAGAGCAATTTCAGGTGGACGAGTGGGACGGATGCTGCGACTTTGGATGCTGCCTATTCTTTCTGAGCAATGGCAAAAGGTACCGTGTCCGATTCGCTCATTTCTATGATACTAACACAACACACTACAAAGCGAATGGTGCAAAATACACACTCGAAGACTTCACAGTAGAGAGGGAAGAGTAGAACAACCTTAATCAGCAATTTCCCTTTATTTTTTCATTTTTGGGGGTGAGCGAGATGGGTCTGCGAGAAAGAGCAATTAAGGCGTATGAGGAGGAGAAAAAGAAGTATGGAGAGTATGAGAAACAAAAGGCAAAAACCTTCGCAGAGTGGAGAGCAAAAGAGTTTGAAGAAATCTTCGGCGTCAAGCCTGACAAAGTCCAACCAGTATCGCTTTACGAATGCCTTATTGAGTGCGATGGTTTGACTTTCAGAGTGCGTGCAGCTCCGTATAGAGACATATTTGAGGTGAGCGTTCAGTGCCCCCAGTGCCACAACCCGTTTTTCATAGAGGTGGACTCTTTAAGCAGTTTGGGCGAAGCGCTCTCCAACCCAGCAATAAAATGCTCCAAGTGCATGAATTCATCCGAGCCTTCCGAGCCGAGAAAGCCAAGCGTAGAGGAGCAAATCGTCCAGAAACTCCGAGAAATTCTTGACCTGCTCAAAGAGGAGTGAGCTGGAGTCGTAAAGGTGAGGGAAATGGAGTTTGAAGTAGAACCGTGCCTTGAGCCGAAATACTGTGCTGTGTGCTGGTGGTATGTTAAGGCAAAGCAAAGGCGCAGACGCCTCAACCATGCAGATGTCCTCTTGAATGGTGTGCCTGTCTGCGAGGAACACCTCCCAGAACTTCTAAAAGACCTCTTCTATGTCGGCGCAGTAATTTGCGACTTCTTTGAAAATCGGCGGGAAGAGCTGGAGAGGGAATTAAGGAGAGAAATAAAGTGCGAAGGCACAGGTCAGTGGAACCTACGAGCACGCCTTAAGGTTACGATAAAAGAGCAGTCAGAAGAAGGGTGAGAGCGATGGAAGAAGACGAAGTCGTCTTATACATCTGCAAGAAATGTGCAAAGGAATTCTACTGCCCCGACGACACTGCGAACTTTTGCCCATACTGCGGGGGCTCTCATATAATCCGTCTGTTCCTCGTTGATGCTGTTGTAATGACAAGAGAGCAGTGCAGTTTGAGCGGATAAACACTCTTCTCTCCTATTTTTTCCTTTGCTTGGGGTGGGAGGAAAATGGAAAGAAAGGCAAGACGGATGAGCGGATTAGAGCTAACACCTATTGCCGCAGAGCATGTGGAAGCAACATTTATCCTCATTCCGAGAGAAATCAGAATTCTTGAGACTGCTTTCGCACAATCATTAGAAGATTTCGTGAGATACCTCAATGTTTTCGGCATTCCTTGCGCATTCTATTTAGAGGCAGGTGTGGTTCCTACTGCCGCTAAAGGAATTGTCTTCGCAGTGGGTAGAGGTCAAGATTTCTACGAAAGTCTCGTAGAAGGAAGACTGATTATACCTCTCTTAGTCGTCGCAGAGATGGAAAATTACACACCGAAGATAGAGCACGGAGGCGTTCAGATAGATGTCTTCCGTGTGGAAACGCACCCGCTCATGGCGACAGTTGCACAGATAGCTGCTGCTTTGTTACGCATAGGCAGAGGTGAGGTAGAAGATGGAGGCGATAGCTGAGGAAGACATAGAAATAGAGGGCGAAGATGCAAACAACAAAACCATCAAAAAGTTAGAAGAGCTGAGAGACGAGCTTGTGATGCTTGAAAGGGATTTGGAGGATTTGAAAGAGAACACAGGCATCGGGATGGACAACATCATCAGAACTCTTAACATCGTCTTAGACACTATTGAAGAGCTGGAAGAGAAAATAGAGCACCTTGAGACAAGATTTCAGAACTTCTTGGACAACTTCCCATACATACTGCCACCATAACCACCTCTTCCCATTTTTTCCTTTTGGGGGTGAGAGGGCATGGTAGCATCAAAATGGGAAATCGCATTCGCAATCGCTTACCCACCCATTACTGGCGCCTTGATCTTCTTCCTAAGCAAGACGGATATGCTCGACTCAGCGCTTTGCGCAATTATATGGACTCTTCTCTGGTGGTTCGCCTTCGCTGTGGCTGGAGCGTTGGAAAGTTTTCATTAGGGGGCGAGGGATAATGGGAAAGATAGTTAAGACGATTTTGAATCTGCTCATCCCAACGACAGTAGTGCTCGCTTTAGGGTATCTGCTCAAACCGAAGACTGTTGGGGAAATACTCTGTTTTCTCGCAGTAGCGGTGTGGCTTTGGCTCTTGGTGTTTCGCTGTTTGCCGAGCGATTTCTGAGTTAGGATGACGCACCTCTATTTTTTCCTCTTTGGGGGTCTGCATGAGTGTGATGAACAAAAAACTGCAAATATCAACTATAAATAGATTATTGGCGAGGAAAGGGATTGCCACAGACACGGTGGATTTAGAAGCACTCGTGGACGAAAACCTTTCACTGCCTGAAAACATAGCAAATGTGGAGAAGGAGTTGGGCTTTCAGCTCAGAGCTTCGGATGAGGATGTGGCGGAGGTGATGCAGGATATGGAAGATGTCTATCAGACGCCTGAAAGCATTAATGAGGAAATTGAAGAGACTTATGAGGATGCGAGACGAGAGCGTGAGCTGCTACTGTCGCAGGAAATAGACATGCAATTGGAGAGTGCGACGAGAGATGATCCCTTCTTCTTCGCAAAGTATTTCTTTCCCGACTTAGTGGGCAAGCAGTATGATGATGTGCGACGCTCTGCGTTGCTCTGCGCTGCAACCAGTGGCTTTGAAACGGGCAGGGTTCGTAGAAGATTGCACATGTTGCTCGTAGGGCCACCAGGCTGTGGCAAAACTGAAATCCTGCTGTGGTTCAACAGGCATCTGAACGCTCACTTCGTGAACGCTGAATTCGCCACGAAAGTCGGATTGAGTGGAGATGCTCGTGGCGGAGAGGTAACGCCAGGAGCGCTTGCAGAGGCGGATGGCGGAATTATATGCATAGATGAGCTTGACCGCCTCGCCCACAACGACCAGAATGCACTCTTACAGGCGATGGAAGAAGGCACATACATCGTCGTAAAAGGAAAGCACAGGCAGAGGTTGCGAGCAAATGTCGTCGTCATAGCGTCTGCAAACGAGAAGAAGAAAATTCAGAAACCTCTCTTAGACCGCTTTGATTTCGTTCATGAGCTCAGAACGCCAACGAGAGAAGAGCGCATGAAGACGGTGCCGACACTTGTTGAGACCTTCTTCTCGCAGACATCGTCGCAAGAGAAAGTGCTTCGGCATTATCTGAATTTCGTGCAAAACTACGAGCCGAAAGTCGGCGATGAAGTGAAAGAGCGGATTTCAAAGCTCATAATGACTTACATCCGTATCGCAAAGTCAGACATAACGCAGTTCTCCTATCGCTCTTTGGAGCTCTCAATTCTGCGGGTCGCTTACGCAATCGCAAAACTGCAAAGAAGCGACCTTAAGGAAGAGCATGTGAATCAAGCGATAAGCCTCAAAGACCCTGAGTATGCTGCGGAAGTGGAAGCAGTTCTGAAGGCTCACGAAAGCGGTCTGCTGGCGTAACTCTCTTATTTTTTCCTTTCCTTTTTTAGTTTGGGGGTGGCGAGAGTGGGGGAGAGAGATGCGCTAAAGGAGGGAGGCGTCGTAGAAAAGCTTGCGGAGTTGATTGAGGAGAAGGAAAAAATTGAGAGGGAGACCAGAGAGAGAGCAAAGAAGACAAAAGAGCTGAAAACTCTTAAGGAAGCTTTACTTCCTATAAGCAGGTTCGTGGAGCGCATTGAGGCGAGGCTTGAGGACAAAGAGCTCTATGTCTTGGTAGTGCCGAAAGATTCTCCGTGTATAGAGACCAAAACACCTCTTGAGTATAGGGCAAGACTTACTCCTGATGAGCTGAGAAAATTAGATACCACAGAGAAAGAGTATGCCAAAATAATTCTTGATCGTTTTTACAGAGAGTATTTAGCGGCACCTGCAATCCTCACTTTTGAAGGGCTGACCTCAAAGCTGGGTAGCGCACTGCGAGGTAGGGAGGTGTTTATGGCTTTATGCCAGCGTGGCTCTCCTTATCATTGCAGTATCCTCCGAGCGTTCCTCGCAGGATTAATAGATAAGATACTCGGAGAGTGGGATGCAGGCATCAGAAGATATATGGTAGAAGATGTTAGAGCGGCAGGATTCAAAACACTTGCACATATACTTTCTGAGTTGCCTGCCGAACTATCAGACGATGAGCGCACAATTATCGGAGAGGCAATAAACGAAGGTATAAAGGAAATTCTCGGAGGATATGCGACCTTATATATGAGGCCCGAATATATGACTGAAGGTGATGTTCAGAAGTCTTGGGAAGTTATAGAGAAAGCCTGCAAAGAGCCTTTGTATGCTCTCGTGCCAGAAGATGTGGATGAAACACCTATCTTAGAAGCTCTAAGAATGGTCTCACGTAGAGTTCCATCTCTCGCCCCGTTGGTTGCAGCAGGTTATGAGGAAGAAGTAGAAGAGATAAAACGAAGGCTCTCAGCGCTTGAAGAGGAGCGGAGAAAGCTTCTTGAGAAGGTGAGAAAATATGAGAGAGGAGCTAAGTGAGGCAGAAAAAATATTAATTGAAAAAATAAGAGAGGATAAAATGTTAAGGAGGGCTGTTTTCCGCTACTTCGAGGCCATGTCTGGTATCAAATTGCCCGACGACGAGGTCAAAGAAATCTCTCTGTAGCCTATGCAGGACGTGTGCCGAACATCCGTGATGCCCACGCAGTCACGAAGTCTTCGGTTGTCTTCGCCCTCTTTGCAGCCTGTAGGCACTTGGCGACCTCTATCGCAGGCCCCTCTTCTGCCTTCTTACCACACTCGTAATACTTATCCGCCCCTCCGATTCTATTAATGCCGCTCCTGTATTTCTCTACTGCTATCGTCCTACTAACGACCACTTCCCCTCATCACCTCCTATTTTCCTCTTCCTCAACAAGATATTTAAACTTTGTCGGACAATTTATGAGTAATGAAAATCAAGGTCAGCTTTCGGCTTGAACTTCCTTTATACAGGGAGCTCAGAGAGACTGGAGAGGAGCTTGGCTGGAGTTTCAGCGATGTTCTGCGTTATTTGCTCGCAGTCTCATACTCTCTATTGAGACCTGATGTGAAAATCAATGCCGACAAACTTCTATATTACGTTATGGACGAGGTGGATGAAAGCGGGCAAATTGAGTGCTGGAAAGTTGTCCGCTTCTTAGCGCCGAGAGCCATCAGAAAAATTGAAGAGATTGAGAGACGACGAAACCGGGAGATTTGATTGCTCTCAACTTATCAATCGCTCGCAAAGCTTTCTTTTCATCATCTCTTTGACTTCTTCCGGCGCTTCAGCACCGACCATCTTCTCAGCGAGACGTGTCGCCCATGCAGCACGCATGCATGCCTCTATTGCCTCTTTGCGAAGGCTCTCGTCGGTTATGGGATTACCGAGTTTATGTCCTGTCGCCCTCTCAAATTCCTCCATAAACTCTTTAGGGACGTGAACCCAAAGATCCTCTGTAAGCGCACGATATGCTCCTTCTTCTTCAGCGCACTCCTCTCTAACGAGCTCCATCGCTGCAAGAAGCGCATTAACACACCTTTTCGTCTCCACCATCTCATCACCCCCTTAATCTCCTTTTGATTTCTTCTTTTATTTCTTTTTTCGTCTGCCCGTCAAGTTCCCACCACGAATCTCTTATGGCTCGCTCTTCCATTATGGCGCGCGCTAACTCCGCTCTTTTGAGAAGTTCTGTTTTTTCCTCCAAACTCTTCAACAATTTATCGAGCTCTCTTTGACAAAGCGGGCACCTCACACTTATCTTCGCAAGCTCAAGCTCTTTGCGAGCTCTATCAAGTCTTGCAATAAAATCACTTTCCTCTATTGAGGTTCTTTCCTCCTCTAAAGCCTCCACCAGCTCCGCAACCGCAAGCAGCAGCTCATCGTCCATCATAACTGTCTTAGTCTTCTTTCTATTTCTCTTTTCATTCTCTCTTTCATCTCTTCTATAAGCCTTCTCTCTCCCTCCTCCTCTCCTTTCTCCTCAGCTACTATCTCGGGAGAGAGCCTTCTCTCTAGCTCTTTAATGGGGACTTCAACGAAGTGTGTAAGATGAAGTATCTCTCTGACAAAGTCAATAGGCCATCTTATTTTAACAACACCTTCTTCTATACATCTCTCAAGATGCCTGTAGTATTCTGGAGCTACCTCAACCAAATTACCACTCCAACTACTGTATATTATGCGTCCATCCTCTACCGCAGCGAAATAAAAAGGCAAATCATAAGTGTAGCAATATAAAGTAGGAGATTCGCCATCCGCAACAAGAAACTCGGGGTAAGCTCCCTGTGATGCGCCTCGCTCAGTTACTAAGTCTGGAGGCAATCTGCTCCTTAATGCTGGCGGGACATGGAAACGGAATGTGCGCAACGATACTAAATCAGCCACACTGAATGCAGCATCATCAGGGTGCGTGTGCATTACTGCTAATACATCATACTTCCCTTCTCTCACCATCCATGCAACCTCTACTGTTGAGTTTGGATCAGGAATATAAGAGTTTTCAGGCG
>Ga0190367_1000859_pt1 | contig 19683 bp, 21 predicted proteins | sample 4872181011_MG_FD_171838 | JGI IMG/M metagenome (GOLD analysis project Ga0190367, IMG submission 171838) | Hydrothermal vent microbial mat bacterial communities from Southern Trench, Guaymas Basin, Mexico - 4872-18-10-11_MG | ecosystem: Environmental > Aquatic > Marine > Hydrothermal vents >...
ACATGAACACACTCGCTTGGTTTAACATTAAGTAAACGGCAAGCATATAGGAATATTCTTCTATCTGGTTTTCTCCACGAAACCATTTGCGATGTTATAAGTAAGTCTATATACTTCAATAACCCATCTCTTTTAAGAACCTTGTAAATTAAGTAGTGAGAACCAGTATTGGATATTACACCTATCTTCAACCTCTTCTCCTTAAGGCATTTCAATGTTTCTTGAACGTCCTCATAAGGCTCCATAATGTTAACTAAGCTGTTAAGAAAAACATCGTAAGCTTCCATAATTAAACTAGGATTTAAGCTCAAATTCAGCTTAGAAAAAGTCAACAATAGTATGTTTAAATGCCATAGTTCAGTACCTTCGACGTTTAATGTTTCAAGATACTCCTTTGAGGAAACATAAGCTTGATATATTTCATCCCATGACGCAGATATGCCTTGTTTCTTAAGGTAGTTCGCCAGAATAATAGCCCAGGGAGGTGTTTTGAATTTCTTTTCCTTGTACAACGTACCTCCTACGTCGAAAAATATTGCTTTAATTCTCATTTAAAACACCTAACTGCTAGAACGGGAGCAACAATATATTTATCTTACTTTCTAAGGAGAGTTAGGGGAAGGAAGAGGATTTAAATTAGATAATGACTATGTTAAAAACCTATATACTTTAGTTCTACTTCTTGAGGTAATGTATTCCTCTATTATTCTTGATACCCTATATTCCAATACGTACTTGTCTATTATGATATATCTTTTCTTTACGGTAACACTACATCTAAGTGTTGACTTTATTTTACTGCCAAGCTTCTTAAGGTTTTGCGGCGGATTATCGAAAGCTATTATTGTTTTCCATTTGCCATTATTGTCAACCCTGTAGAGACAATAGTACTTCGTCGTTAATCACCTTGGATAAAATTTTGGAAATACTTGTCCATATTTTTGCTAAACTAACATATTTGGGTTTCCTCTAAAACCGCATAAACGACTTTATAAATATAATTAAAAGACCATATTTCGACTATAATCTAAAATGTTTACGGTATTACCATTAGGTGAATTTATAAACTCTTTAAACATTTCATTACATATTATTGTATAAATTTTTATTAGCAAAAATGACTTAATGGTATTAGGTGCTAAAATGGTTGAAGCTGTTGATTCAGTAAAGATAATTATTCTTGCAGACGACTATGCAGGGTACGAGTCTAACCTTATCGGTCAACACGGTTTTTCAGCTTTCATAGAAGTTAGTAGAGGTGATATTAAGAAAAGAATACTATTTGATACAGGTCAATATGCTGCACCTATACTATTTAATTCGAAGAAACTGGGCATAGACTTATCTAAAATAGACTATATTGTTCTCTCTCATAGGCACTACGATCATACTGGAGGCTTACTTGAAATTCTTAAACACGTAGGTGAAAAGAAAGTTTACATAGTTGCTCATCCGTTGCTCTTTAAACCTAATTTCATAATGAAACCTTACCTTAGAAACGTTGGAATTCCATTCAGTAAGAGTAATCTGGAAAAGTACAATGTAGAATTTGTATGGGCTAAGAAACCATTAGAAATAGTTAAAGGTGTCTTTGTAACAGGAGAAGTACCTAGAGCAACTAGTTTTGAAAAACCTATTGAAACTTACACCTTTAACGAGGAAGGAGAACTAATTTTTGATGATCTTAAAGATGATATTTCGCTTGTAATTAATGTGAAGAACCGTGGACCTATAGTGGTTACTGGTTGTAGCCATGCCGGTATAGTTAACATAGTAAAGTATGCTAAGAAACTTACTAAATCTAATAGGGTGAAAGCAATTATAGGGGGATTACACTTAATTGATTCTTCAGAAGACAAAATAAGGAAGACCATTAGTAGTCTTGAAGAGGAAAATGTTGAAACAATATGTGCTGGTCACTGTACAGGGTTTAAAGCTCATTACTTGTTCTCTAAAATTTTCCGAGGTATATACAGTATAATATATACTGGTTTCACTCTCTCCACACAGTAGGGGTATTTAAGGTGGGTGTAATGGAGGTATATGAAATCGTTTTAGGTGGAAAAACTATTGAGATTAGAAGGCCTAAGAATACTGATGAATATAGGAAACTTATGGAGGTCCAAGTTGAAATATGGGGAATGCCCGACTATAGTGAAGCAGTAACATATCATATGCTAATTTCGGCTGATAGACATGGAGGGCTTGTTTTAGGGGCTTTTGAGAAAGATACAGGTAAACCAGTAGGACTTGTTTTCGGAATACCAGGCTACCTTGATGGAAAGGTATTTCACTATAGTCATATGGCAGGAGTAATTTCGGATTATAGATATAAGGGATTAGGTTATATTCTAAAGCTTAAGCAAAGAGAGTTCGTTTTAAGGCAAGGTTTAGACCTAATAGTTTGGACCTATGATCCATTACAAGGGTCAAATGCTAAATTCAACGTTGGAAAATTAGGTGTTATTGTTAGAAAATTCTATAGAGATTATTATGGTGAATTAAGAGACCAAATAAACATCGGCATGCCTACAGACAGATTTGAAGCTGAGTGGTGGATTAAAAGTAGGAGAGTAGAACTTAAGCTTCAGAGGAAACTAAAATCTCCACAATTGAAGCAAGTGTTAAACTCTGGAGCGGATTTAGTAACGGAAACGAGGAAAGTAAATGACTATCGGAAATTAGAAAACTATGATTTAAAGTCAAATAGTAAGCTATTAGTTGTTGAGATACCCGGGGACTTAAACAGATTAAGGAAAAATAGGGATGTCTTACTAGAGTGGAGATACGGGTTAAGAGAAGTTTTCGAATCATATCTTAACAAAGGATACATTGTAATGGAGTTTATTTCAGAGTTCGAAAACGGGTTAAGAAGAAACTTCTACGTTCTCTGGAAAGAAAGTCTCGACAAAATTCTCAAAGGAGGAATACCTTGGAAGGAAAATTTAGCGTAGGTGGTCAACAATTAGAATAAAAATAGTAAAACTTTACCATGTGGTTATGAAACTTAAAACACCCTTCGAAACGAGCTTCGGGAAAACCATAGATAGACACTGTATTTTAGTGAAAATGGTAGATGAAGAAGGTGATGTAGGTTGGGGAGAAATTCCTGTAGATGATGTACCATATTACCATTATGAAACTGTCGAAACAGCACTTTACGTAGCGAAAAAGTTTCTAGTACCAAAGTTATTGGAAATAAACGTAGCAGAACCCAAGGACTTCTTGAACGCTACTTCTAGAATAAGAGGCCATGTTATGGCGAAGGCGGGTTTCGAAATGACTCTATGGGATTTGTTGGCCAAGAAGAAGAGAAAGTCTCTCTACGAACTTATAGGAGGGGTTAGGGATAGAATAGTTAGCGGCGTAAGTATAGGAATTATAGGCAATATGGAGTCATTATTAAAGGCTATTTCTAGGTTTCTAAATGAAGGATATAGGAGAATAAAGATTAAAATAAAGCCTGGATGGGATGTTAAACCTGTCGAAACTATTAGAAAAACTTTCGGCGATATACCGCTTCAAGTAGATGCTAATGCAGCCTATACTCTTGAAAACTTTGACATATTTAAACAACTAGATGAGTATGATTTGTTAATGGTTGAGCAGCCGCTTCACTATGAAGATTTAGCGGAACATGCAGAATTACAGTCCAAAATAAGGACTCCGATATGTTTAGATGAAAGCATTAAGAACATTTATGATACTAAAGCCGCGGTAAAACTTGGAAGTTGTAGAATAATAAACATTAAACCGGCAAGAGTTGGAGGAATATCAGAGTCTATAGCAATTCACAACTATGCATTAGAGCACAATATTCCAGTCTGGATAGGGGGAATGCTTGAAACAGGTATTGGCAGAGGATTCCAAGTAGCATTAGCAACATTACCTAACGTAAAATATCCTAACGATATTTCAGCGTCAAATAGGTATTATGAGGAAGACGTAGTGGAGCCTCCATGGACCTTAAACTCTGATGGAACAATAGCTGTACCTAAAAAGCCTGGAATAGGTGTTGAAGTTCTAGAAGAAAGAGTAGAAAAATATAGCAGAAAGATATTGGAATTTAAAAGTCATGTGTGAATAGTGTTGAAGCATAAACATATTTTACATTTAAGGAAGTACGTATGGGATATTACGGCTCTTTCAATAATACTTCTCATAATATCTTCAGCTATAGTGCTTACAATTGTAACTTCAGAAATAACCTTTCAAAGCACAAAAGATGTATTCCTAAAAATATTTACCGTTCATCCAAACCGTATCTTCATCTATCAATTTGTATCGAACCATATCGGATACGGTTAGGTTCATCACGGCTCTTTATCCCCTGCTCCCCGCCTACGGGAGCTATGCTCCCCTCGGCGAAGAGTGGTTCATCAAGAGTCCCCCTTACTTAGATCATCGAGTTCATCCTTACTCCAAGACTATGTACTACGTAAAAATTTATAAGTTTTTCTGTAGAATATATTGCATAGAGATGAGTATGCCCGAGGAGTACGTGTTTCGCGCTAAAATCTCTAGAGCTAGTCATGGCTTACTCTGTATCTACATTCCAAAAGAGCTTAGTAAGAAAATGAAGCATCTACACCGTAAAGAGGTAATAGTACGTGTTACACTACCAGACAAATGAAGTTATTAACGCTAAAACCTTAATTTCTCACGTTACCATAATAGGTAAACTCATTCCACAAACACCTAATGATTTCATGAAGCTAGTTAGATTAGCTTATAACTTCAGAAAAGCAGTTCTCTATGCTACACGAATGATTAGTAAAGGCATGAAGACTAACGAGATTCTAAAGGAGTTAAGAGGTATGCTTAACAAGGGTTATGGTGATTCAGCATACAAAGTCGCAAAAAGTATAGTAGAAGGATGTAGATTTAATGGAGGTAATCCTCAACATATTAAAGTAGAGAAACTGTTCATAGCAAGTGAAGGTGAAACATCTAGATTTGGAAATAGGAATGTAAGACTTGAAGCAACAGATAGAGTCAAGATTAAATATCCTTATGATAGAACGTGGCTATTCTTTAAGGTTCAGTTTGGGAAGAATTATCTACCATTAGTTCAGGAAATCGTTAAATTAGCTAAGGAGAAGAAGATTAGTTATAGTGTGAGAATAGTTTTCAGAGACGGTAGAATATACCTTCATCTTTCTATCCCTGTTGACCTGTATCTCAAGTATTTTAGTAAAGGAAGTGCTAATGGCAGTTTAACTGCTGGTTTTGACTTGAATGTGGATAGGATAAACATGGTAATGGTTGATAAGTTTGGAAGGATAAGAGATGTCAAAACTGAATGGTTTCCAGAGGTCTGACCCTTATGGTGGGTCTTCATCCCTCATGGGATTCCTCTACCCCCGCTCTTTGGGAGCCTAGCTTCACCGCCTTGGTCTCCCGCATTGCTCCACCTAGGCTCCCTTGAGCGAAGGTAGGGGGTTCAGGGAGCTTCACCCTTATCTCCCAACTGGTCATTGCTCATCTACTCCCCACACCCCATAATCTTATTAGCGTAAACTATATATAAGTTTTACGTAAATATAATTAATGGTGTACTGTTGTGGAACAATATGTTTTCCATGCAAAGATAAGTAAGGGTAGTGGAAAGAAATTATGCATCTATATCCCAAGGGAGGTTGAAGATAAGATGAGGCATCTACATGGGCGTGAGGTGATAGTAATTGTCATCAAGTCAGATGCCTAGGATAATAGCTGATGATGAGACCATAGAGCAATTCACGCACACTACAGTAAATGGTAGACTAATTCCTAGAAGTAATGAGGATTACATGAAACTCTGCCTGCTTGCTTATCGCTTCAAACAAGCAGTCAAGCATGGAGTAAACCTTGTATTAAGGGGGATTCCACAGAAAGAAGCATACAAAGAGTTAGCAAAAATACTACCAAGTAGCATCTATGGTGAAACAGCATATAAATACGCTAAATTACTAGTAGAGGGAGCTAGAAATCAAGAGCAAACTAATGGTAATGAAGTAGTTGTTAAAAGAATCAATACTAGGAGAAATTGGATAGCGTCAAGAGGAGGTGTTACATGGAAAGGAAACCTTAACATAAGATTAGTTTCAACAGATAAAGTAATGGTTAGGTATTATAATGGTGAGTGGTTGGAGTTTAAAGCAAGGTTTGGAAAGAGATACATTCCATTACTAAATGATTTGATAGAGTTGTCTAACCAGAAGAAAACGAGTTATGGTATAGCTATAAGCTTTAGGAATGATAAAGTATACGTCCATGTAGAAGTACCTATGTGGCTATACCTTAAATACTTCTCAACTCCTAGGCAGAAAGGGTATGGATTAATTGCAGGTTTTGATATTAATAGTGATAGGCTTAATGTAGTTGTTATTAATGAGGTCGGCACCATCATTGCGTTAAAGACTTTCTGGTATAGTGAGACAATATCACATGGTTTCCCTAGAAATAAAGCTAAATGGATAAGACTTAACGCTTTAGCCGAAGCTTTGAAGTGGTGTAGAAGGATAAGAGTAGACTACGTGGTGTTTGAGGACTTGACTAGAATCAAGGATAGGAAGTTTACAAGCAACCCAACTGCTAATCGCAAGATAGCTAAGTTTCCAAAGAAACAAATGATAAAACATGGCGTTATCAAGGCGTTGAAGCTAGGGTTCACGGTTATACTGGTTAATCCGAAGGGGACAAGTAGTAGTGTAACTCATAGACAGATAATGAGGGAGAAAGGTCTAGATAGACACATGGCGAGCGCATTCATGATAGCGTATAGAGGGCTGAAGAAGCTCGAAGAACAATAACCATCAATAACCCCCTCAACAATACCCACCTTAAACCAATAACTAACACCAAATACTTATAATTATTCCAGAAGCAACTTCTCATGGATTTTCTAGGAGTAAAGCTAAAATCAAAAGACTTGAGGCACTTGCTAGGTTGCTAGACTATGCTTATCATCATAATGTTGGTGTAGTGGTCTTTGAAAACCTCTTCATCATAAAGCGTAGGAAGTTTACTAAGAATTCAAGTGCTAACAGGAAGATGTCTAGGTTTGCAAAGAAAGAGCTATTACAGTATGGTATAATAATGGCTATGAAGTATGGGTTCAAAGTACTGCTTGTAAATCCTAAAGGAACTACTCACTCTAAAGAACATGATGAGGTAATGAGGAAATATGGTTTAGATAGACATACAGCTTCAGCATACATAATAGCTTTGAGAGGTATAGAAAGCCATAATTTGATACGGAAAGCTATAATCTAAGGTTTCAGCCCTCGTTTATATTTTTAAGTCGGATAAAATATTCTATCCACTCAAAATATCGGGCTTAACTGAAAGCTATACGGAAATAAAGCTGTTCATAGTTTCCAAGGATAGAATAAGAAGTGAGCCAATTACTAGAGCTAAGTTCGAAATTACTGTAGAAGACATTATTGGCCTAGATAAGCTTAAAGAAGTAGATCCTAGACTAGCCAGCTTATTTAAAGAAGAGGAACTATGGGTTACAGTTCTAGAATACAGCGGGTCAACAGTAGACTTAACTTCAGACATAGAAACTACAACAACAAAAATAGTTTTAAGAGGGATAGATTCGGTTATGGCATTTATTACTCCATTAGCGCTAATAGTAATAGCTTTAAGCTTATTGTTCCGTTATTACCTAGCTAAAACACCTCATGTAGAGTATGGTAAGCCAGGATACGTTATTACAGCAGCATCTCTACTACTAATACTTGGAGTATTACTCATAATACCTTACTCAATGCTAGCTTTGAAGACTGTTGAACCTCCAATACTACCCTACATTAAACATGGCCCAGGAAAAGTATTTGCCTCCCTCATTATAGGAGCATATATAAGCTTAGGTATACTGTCTCTTGTATCAGTAACTCTAATTGCGAAAAAGAAACTACTAGGACTCAAATTAGGTTTGGCGTCCACAGTAATTGTCCTATTAATGTCAATAACATATGCTTCAACAGTGATAATTCTGGGATACTTCGGAGTATACTATACAGTAATGAGGGCAACGATAGGTTTAGGAGCACTTTCATCAATAATAGCACTACTCTCACTAATATTCATAGGACTAAGCTGGAACCATATTAGGAGAAAGTAATGAAGCAAAAGGTATTACATAAATCTACCACAAATTTGGTAAAACCGAAGCTTCTTTAAGTGTTCAAAACCGCTCTAGAACTAAATGGCATACTAAGTATAGCTGAAGGAAACTATGAGCCATGGAATAATGTTTTCTGTAAGCCATTCTTTAGGGTAAGCTATTTCGATGAGTATTCTATCTACAGTTGGCGGCAATGTTCCAACAGGTGTAGTTACGAAGATTGTTGAGTATTCACCATAAACAGCTAATGCTCTTTCAGGTCCTGCTTTAAGCCTTTCTACTGTTTCATTTCCATAGACTTCTACTGTTTTATTTAAATTACTGTAAAGTACAAATTTCTCCATATGATCTAAGTCTAGAACCTCGATAGTACTTCTATTACCTTTTAGAAGTATGGATAATCCATGAATTGGAGGTTTTTCTGGAGGTTTTCTTACTGTTTTATTTATCATGTTAGCTACTTGAATATTGTACCAGTTTCTCTCACATAATTCACCAGTTTTGGGGTCTACGAGAAGTCTTGATGAATAAAGTGTAACACTAAACATACCTACGTTAGATGATATGTTTAAAGCTAAATACTCATTACCTTTTAAAGGAGGGGCTATTTTAAATACTAACTTCAAATAGTAGCTATCACCTTTTACCGATGATTTGGCATAATACGTATTGTTTGCTAGGGCTTTAATTTCAGCGGCATATACTTCTTCACCAATGAGCCTAATACTCTTGTATTTTCCTTTAGGTGAAGTTGTAATGAACGTTGTTTTCTCGGTTGTTTTTCTCGGAAACAGCGTGGTTAATGAGAACATCCCTGCAACTATTACCGCTAACACTACTATGATAATTATTACTTGTATACTTGTCTTGTTCATACTTGTTTTAGCCTCATGTATACGTATGATTCTTAGATTATATTCTATACTTTAATAGTTTTTAAACCTAATAATTTCTCTCACAATACGTCTAATCACATATGGAATACGTGAACCCAAGAACCTATGGTCTCTTTTAATTTCTAAACCTATAGCTTCGGTTCTTGGAGGTTTACCGAAATGCCTTATAAAGGAACCTCCTTTAAATGGTCTATCTACCTTAACAGTAAATCCCACTTCAGATATTAGATGCACTATATGTTCAACTGTTTCCTTCGAAGCAGTGGTGTAGTTTGCACATGAGATGCAGAAATCCGGCCATTTATTAACACTTTTCATACCGTGAATATCAATTATAAATCTAACATGCTCTCCTTTAACAAGTTCTTCAACCCTACGCCAGAAAGGAGTTATTGAAGCATATTCCCTATTTAAATTATAATCCGGTATCGGTAATCCACTTAGGTAATCAACCTTACTTACAGTGGGAAGAATAACCCAACATTTCTCAGCTACACCAACCTTAAACGCAATTTCACCAGTTAAAAAATCAACAGCTGAAGTATATGGTGCCACGTCTTTGAATTCATCATACAAGTTAAGCTCTTTAAGCCTTAAAACAACATCCTTAAACCTATCAGTACCATAACCGTGAGTAGCAGTTATGAGAACAGGGTATTGACCTTTAACCTCAATAAATCCTTCAATTACCTCGCAATTCAATATTGTGCGTCCTCGGCAGGGTTCTTAGGAACTAATTTAGTGCTAAAAACTATTGTAGTTATTAAATTTAACCTAAGATTAATCCTTTTTCAAAGCAATACCGACAACGTTTTTTTATATCGCTTTACAGAGAGGGCGTTAAGCATAACATATTGGTGAATTACTTGTTGAGAAGCTAGTATTTTGCATTTGTCGGAGGAATAATTAACTTAGTTCTCGGAGCAATAATGGCAACTAGCGCTTTAACTAGCCCTCCTGGAAGAGGTCTAGGAACAGTAATTAGCACAGCCATGCTATTAATGTTTGGGATAGTATTGCTCGTACTGGGATCTATATTGTTAATCATAGCTCCTCTGCTTAAAAAGGAGGGAACAAGGAAAACAGGAACAATAGTATCCCTAATCGTAGGAATTACAGCATTATTTACCCAAATAGGAATATTAGGGGCATATTTTTGATTGCTGCAAGCATCATATATTTCTGGAAGAAAACCTAAAAATGAATTTGAGGAGAATAAAGCTTTAACGTGGTAAAAGTATGAAGAAAATTAAATGCCCTTACTGCGGTTTTGAAGGAGAACCTAAAGAATTCTACCTACTATACGAAGCTGTGGTCAACGTGACATTAACCTCGGCAAGTAAAGAAAACAGAGAAAGGCCACCATTAATAATATGTCCAAAATGCGGAAAAGCATTTCCGTCAGCAGACTTTTACGAGAAAATAAGAGAAAAGTTAAAGAGAAAATAAGGAACCATACTCTGTCATACTATAAGCCTGATTTAAAATAGACTTTCCTCTAAAAAAGCACGGATTTTATCTTCTAAATCCCTATATTCCCATATAGAGCGCCTCTTAGTATTCCATGTTTTTTTAACGTATCTTTCCTTGAAAAGCAGATTTGCTAGCCTTAACTCTAAACTAGAAGGCTTATCTAGATAGGCTTCTGCCTTAAGTAATTCCTCATAACCTGAAATTATGTTTTCAATAATCTCTTTCATAGATGTTTTTCTTCTTAGAAGATTGCTTATGTTCTCTACCCTATATTTTACAGGGCTAACTTTCTTAACGTATTTTCCTTTTGGCGGTATTTTCAGTACTGCTTTTAACTTTTCTAAATTCGTGTTTACAAGCAGTGATCCGTGAAGAAAGGCTATGTTCCAAAATAGGGTTGCTGCTGTTCCTGAAACTTTCCTACCGTTAACTACTATGTCGTTTATATTTTCCACATAAGGGTTTAAACCAAGTTTTCTTAAGGCCAGAAGTATTCCGTTCAATAGTTCAGAATACATGTAATCTACCGGTTTCTCTATTTTCCCTCTAGGCTTAATTGCTATTGTGTAGTTTATGTTTTCGAGATCGTGATATACTGCTCCGCCTCCAGTAAACCTCCTAATTATTGGTATTCCCCACTTATTAGCTAGTTCAACATTAACTTCGTCCTCGACATTCCTCATATATCCGATAACTATTGCTTCCCTATTCCTCCATATTCTTAAGCAAGGTTCTTCAATTACACCTACTGAAACAATTCTTGCTAATGCTTCTTCAAAAGCCATATTAAACCATGGATTCTCAGGGGTTTCAAATAGTAAGACTCTAAGCTTCTTCGCCACCATTGCCTTTCTCCTTATGGAAATAGGTAGCTACTATCAATTATATTTTAATGTATATTCTAGTAGAGAATAAACTAATATTTAGTGAGAAAAAGGGCAATAGTTATGTTCAAAATCAAGCTATCTAAGCATGCTAAAGATAGAATGAAGGAGCGTAACGTAGAGGAAGAAGATGTTTACGAAGCTCTACATAACCCTGTACAGTTAGTTTATGATTCTTGGAACGATGTTTACATAGCTGTTTCTATGAAGGACATAGCCGTACCCTACTCTTTAAAGGGAAATATCTTAGAAATATTAACAGTTCTCAGTAAGAAAGAATATGAAGCATTAATGTCAAAGTTTGGAAGAAAAAGATATAAGATATTAACCTAGTAGAGATAACCTCTGCAGATATGGAACTTTTAAAGAACCAAGAAAGTTTAGAGAAAAGTTACATGAAGAGAATTTCAAGGAGATGTTATCAATTAGCCTCGGTAAACTACATAAGTGTAGGTGAAAAATAGCATATGAAGTTAATTAAAAGGTAAAGGCAAATTCAAGAATCCTTACACTTCGTAAATAGAGTTTGGTTCTTAGAGCATTGCTCTTACTTTTCTCCTCTCATTAGTGTTTTAACGGTTAAATCTATGATCTTTAAAAGTTCGCCGATACTAGTATTAGATTCTACAAACATAGAATTTGGATATAATTCGAAAGCAAAAATAGCATTATCTTCCGTTTCAAAACTAAGATATATTAGGGAGTAATATCTGCCATCATAAATCATAAAGCCTTTAGCATATTTAAAACACTTTAAACTTCCAAGAACACGCTCCAGTACATCCTTTAATTTTTCTTCAAACATATTAACGCTAGAAATGATTTTATTATATTCATTAACTTCAAATTCAACTATACCATAAGATTTAGATAAATTTTTGAACTCATAAGCACTAACTTTCATAGTACATCACAATTACGTATTAGTCTATGTAGTTCAAGTCTTTTATTCTTCCTCTTCCAAGTTCAAAAAGGTAGTAAAGCATAAGTATTAAAAGTTAAAAGCAAGATAGTGCGGAAAGATTTACCAAGGAAAAACTCATGGAGGCTATATTAGATCTCCTAATAAAGGATCATAGAGAATTTAATAGAATTCTATCCGAAGTTGAAGAGCTATCTAAAGGTTTAAATAGAGAATTATTAAGTCCGGAGCAAAAGTTTAAGGCTATAAAAGATATTGTGTTTATAATTCATAAGTTCTCTATATTTGTTGGAATGCTTGAAAAACACAGAGAGTTAGAAGAAATAACGGTATTTAAAGTGTTGGAAAAGAAAGGCTTAGAAGGTGAAGTTAAGAAATTAAAAGAAACCCATGTACTCATAGCTAATTTACTTAAGGATCTTGAAAAAGAGTTTTCAAAGTTTAGAGAAAGAACAAAGCCTTTAGAGGAAAGTGCAGCAGCTATATTGAAGATATTTTCAAACATATGTACTATCTTCCGAAAACACATGAAACAAGAAGAACGAATATTTAAAAACCTGAAATCATCTACGCTATCATAACATTAGCTTCTATTTCACACTATCATCTTATATTGTGAATATAGGTAGAGTATTTTGCATTGATCTAGTTTAAAATCTCTTCACTTCTTACTAGATAGGCTCATAATTTTTTAATACCCTCCATCAAGCATATAAAGCATTGGCTTTAAAATGTTAATTTAAATTTTTAGGTCAAAAAGGGTACCAAAATGAATATAAGTTGGGAAAGACAAGTTTTAAGCACTGACTGCAGAGCTGCATTTACCTATGGAATTGGTTCTTAGTCTCTTAGTAGAAGATCATGAGAAGTTCAAGAAAATATTGAATGAGATTATGGAGTACATTAAAGACTTCGATAGGGAACCTGAAACACCTAAAGAGAAATTTAATACTATAAAGAACATGGTGTTTACACTACACAAGTTCACAATACTTACACATACATTTGAAAACCATATTGAACTTCGAGACCTAACTCTTACACCAATACTCATAGAAAATAATTTAGAGAAGCAAAATAATGAACTACAACAATACCAGGAGAATGTCATTACACTTTTAAGAAGCATCAAAGGAACTCTTTCTAGCTTCGTAAATAGGGAAACAGATTCAATATACGGAACCGCATTAACCACCTTTAGGAAATTTATGGAACTACGTGGCGCATTTAATGAGTTCATACGGTATGAGAGGAAAGTGTTAGAAGAAATTAAGGCAAGGTGCTGAAGTACTTCTTTTACATATTTTTATTAATCTTAATAGTTAATACTGTCCTAGTGTTATAGTCTCTAATGGGAGCGGTTTATGGTTAAAGTTCTAGTGACTGGTGGAGCAGGTTTTATAGGTAGTCACCTAGTAGACAGTTTACTAAAACTAGGCTACGAAGTTCGTGTTGTAGACAATCTCAGTAGCGGTTTCATTGAAAACTTGAAACAACATTTTAGCAAACCCTGTTTTGAGTTTATTAAAGGGGATTTGAAAGATAAAGAGGTATGTAAGAAGGCTGTTGAAGATATTGAGGTTGTTTTCCATCTGGCTGCGAACCCTGAGGTTAGGGTTAGCGTAACTGAGCCTAAAATTCATTTTAACGAAAATGTCTTAGTAACGTTTAACTTATTAGAAACTTGCAGGCAAGAAGGTAGTATTAGGAAATTCATTTTTGCAAGTTCAAGTACGGTATATGGGGATGCTGAAGTCTTTCCCACACCTGAGGAGCATGTTTTGAAACCCATAAGCGTTTATGGGGCCTCCAAGGCTGCATGCGAAGCCCTAATATGTTCATACGCTTACCTGTATGGTTTTAAAGCTGCAGCCGTGAGATACGCTAATATTGTTGGTCCTAGGCTTAGGCATGGCGTAATTTACGATTTCATTATGAAGCTTAAGAGAAATCCCAATGTTCTCGAAGTACTTGGCGATGGTACTCAAAGAAAAAGCTACCTGTACATAAGCGATGCTATTGAAGCAACATTACTTATAACCGACAAGCTAAAGGAGAATTTTGAAGCATATAATGTAGGTAATGAAGACTGGGTTACTGTTAGTGAAATTGCTCAAATAGTTTCCTCCGTTCTAGGGCTTAAACCTAAAATAGTTTTTACTGGTGGAACACCTGATGGTAGAGGTTGGCCGGGTGATGTTAAATTTATGCTGCTAAGTATTGAGAAGATTAAGAGGTTGGGCTGGAAACCCAAATATTCAAGTAGAGAAGCTATTAAGTTAACAGCGGAAGCTCTTGCGCGTGAACTTTCAATGGAAAATTAAGGTGCCTAATCATGGTTACTAAAATTCCTATTAGGCCTAAACGGAGATGGGAAGTAGTTTTTAAGGACAATAATAGATGGCAGTGTGGCATATATGTTCCTGAGTTTACTTCGAGAGACCAAATTGCGTGGCTTGAGAAACATGATGGGCCTGAGCTATTTTACCTTGTTGAAGGATCTATTGTGCTTGTTCTAAGTGAGAACGGTAAAGAAATTATAGAAGTACCTATGGAGAAAAACACCATTTATATTGTTAGTGAATGGCATAACGCTTATAGACCTAAGGGGGTTAAAGGGGTAGCTCTCGTTATTGAGAAAACTGATGTTAAGACAGAATTTTTAAAGCTGAAGTAATTCTCTTTTTAGGCCGACATCTATTCTCACTATCCATCCTCTCTTAGCTCCAGCATCGATGCCTTTGTCTAAAACTCTCTTAGCTATATTGATGTTTTCTACTAGTGCTATTAATGATCCCCCAAGACCAGCTCCTGAAATTTTTACGCCTAGAGCTCCTGCTTCTAATGCTGAATCTCTTATTTTCTCAAGTTCCGGTAGGCTTAGATCATACAAGTCTCTTAGTAGAGTATGTTGCTGATTCATAATAGTACCTATTAGCGCTAGCAATGGATTATGGTATTTTAGGGATTTTTCTATGTCTTCCCTCCATTCTTCACCGAGTATTCGCACCATAGTCTCGATACTTGGTATTTTTCCTTTCATAATTTCAAGTGCTAATTCGGTAGATTTATGCTCTCTAATAGTGAACAATATTCTATTCCTAGGTCTTTCGGGCAGTCTTTCAATGTAGGGGAGTATTTGTTCCTCACTTAACTCTTCCCACTTAGGTTCATAGTATTTTCTTCCAAGTTTCTCCCTTAAACTACCAGGTAGATCAGGCATTTCTAAGAGTAATTCTAACCCGTAATTTATATCAGCCTGTCTTCTGGGATGTATTTCAGCTGTACTATGTTTTATACCTGAGTCCAATACTACGAAAACTCCCTGTTTAAAAGGTAATTCCTCAACATTGTATGGTGGTCTAGTTTCTATTTTTATTACACCACCAAAAACTGATCCATATTGGTCAAGTCTTCCGCAAGGTATTCCCATAATGTCGTGTTCTGCATGATAAGCTACCTCAGCTATTTCCTTTCTACTCAGATTTAAACTGAAGATTTCATTTAATGCCCCGAGAAACGAGACGGTAAAAGCAGCACTACTACCTAGCCCGCCACCTATAGGAACTTCGCTAAGTATCGCAGCATTGAAACCTTTAACCTTATACCCTTGCTCAATAAGTGACTTTACTGCAGCACGTAAATAGTTTCCAAACCATTTCCCGCTACGTAGTTCAAGTTCAGTAAGCTTAAAAACATCTCTGTACTCTACTCTTTCTCTCTTCATGTTCACTGATAGGACGTAACAATAGTCATCAGCTCTCTCAGCCATGGCAGTATATGACCTTAAATTAACACCTATAGAAACTACAGGTAAGCCTTTGTAATCTTGGTGAGTATTTAGGAAATCAAGTCTTCCTGGAGAAGACACTATTAAACGCGGATTTTGACCATACTCTTCCCTAAACTCTTTAGTAAGATCATTAATTATCGAGACCAAGTCCTAATACCCCTAAATTTAAAATGCTACTTTAGCTTAAGGGGTTTTTCCTAAATACCTACCTATTTTTCCTAGGGCTTTTCTGCAAGCTTCTCTTAGATCGTAGGCTTTTCTCTCAGGTACACCATCATATGTGAAAATCCAGAAACCCCACTCAATACCTGCAGCATATTTCAGCTTATCCCTATCCCTATATGGTTGGTAAAATTCAATATGCATATGGTAGTAACTGTAATCTTTATTGTCGGTGGGTTTCTGATGAAAGACCATCATGTACGGTAAATCCCTATCGAATAATGTATTGTAAGTAGCTGTTATAACTCTCAACATGTCAGCTAAGTGAAGTTTCTCCTCATCAGATAGGTCTAGTAAAGATTGTACGTGTCTTTTAGGATAAACATGAATTTCATAGGGCCACATAGCGAAATACGGCAGTAAAGCTATGAAAGAACTATTCTCGTATATTATTCTCTCGCCTTCTTTCTTCTCTAAATCTATAATATCGCATAGAAGACATTTCTTCTTCTTTTTAAAGTATTTTTTAAAGGACTTTAATTCGCATTTTATCCGCGGAGGAATAAAGGGTAGTGCATATATTTGCGAGTGTGGGTGGGTTAGTGAAACTCCTATTTCTTTCCCTTTATTCCTAAACTCAGCAACGTACTTGATGTAGCTTAAAGATCCCAGCTTAGCGTATTCCTTAGAAAAAACCTCTACTACCTTCTTCATATGTTCTAACTCAATATCGCAGAGATCACCCTCATGTACAGGTGTTTCAACAATAACCTCACATATTCCAGTAGCTTTTCTAGCCCTGAAAAGACCAACAGCGGGATGAGAAGGCTTAGGTGCTTCAAGAGATAAAGCAGGAAACTTGTTTGGAAGAACTATTACATCCCATGAACCTAAGTCCTTAGTTTCCGGTGCTCCAGGACAAAACGGGCATAGCAAGCCTTTTTCTTCGGGCCTCCAGGGTCTGCGTCCTCTATGTCCTGCAACTATAACCCACTGCCTAATAAGGGGGTTCCATCTAATTTCATGAACTTTAACATACTCCATTACAATCACACACCACAATACCGGTCCAATAGTTATCCTAAGTATTCACCTTGAGAAGACTTATTTAATTCTTAAGGTATCTTTTACAATTGGAGATCCTTATGGGGGAATTCTTATCTAACATGGCTAAAATAGGAGTTGCCTTCATCATCCCACCATTAGGGGCTATAGGAGGTCCGCCGGCATCTGAAAAATGGTTCAGCGAAATAAAGGAGAGAGTTGTAAGAAAACTTAAGGAGATGTATCCGGAAATAGAATTTTCAATACATGACATAAGAGATTCTGAAGACGTTAAAAAGTTTCTTGAAAAAGAAGCAGGAAGTACAGGCTACGTAGTCTTCATCTTAAATTGTATAACAGGCCTAGTTAGGCCCATACTTTACAGCTATAAACCAGTTATAATGATTGCTGAATCCTACGGTGGTTCAGGGGACTTCCTATTAGAATACTCAGAAGCAAAAACTTACGATATACCTGTAATCGGTGAAGTAACTAGAGACGTTTCTAGCGAGGAAGTACTGAAGAAAATCAATCTGCTTAGAACAATTCATGGTTTAAAGAACTCTAGGATCTTGTTCATAGTTAGCCCTAGCGAGAAATACTTGTTAAAACTAGAGTACCCTCTTAGCATAGACTTGTACTCCTCATTGAAAAGTGTAGAAACAATCGCCGGAACTACACCTATAATTTTAGATGCCAAAGAGTTCGTTAAGAAGTATTATGAAACGGTAAGCGATGGTGAAGCTAAAACAATAGCTGACAAGTGGATTAGAGAAGCTGAGAAAAACCTTGAAACAGATATCGAGGAAATTGTTAAATCGGCAAAACTTTATTTGGCCATGAGGAAAGCGGCAAAAGACTATAGAGCAAATACTATAGCAGTAGACTGTATTGTACTGAGAAATACTGGGATATTAGATGCTTGGCCATGCTTAGGATATATGGAATTATGGAACGATAACATAATCCCTGTTTGCGAGGCCGATCCATATTCTGCGGTGTTAATTATTGCAGGCAAATATTTAACTGGAAGACCAGGCTTCATAGTTGATGTTGCTGTGGACAGTTTACGCGACGAAGTCATATATTATCACTGTTACGCCCCCTTAGAGCCTTTAGGGAAAGGAAAATACCCATATGTTATTACGCCGGCTCATTTAGGTTTAAAGAAAGCCTCAATACATGTTAAACTTCCAGTAAACGAAACAGTAACTGCTGTTGGACTAGCTCCTGAGGATAGGGTTCTGATAATACATACTGCTGAAATAACTTCCATAGAATTCTCAAACTATGCTTGCTCAGTAAAACTCATTGGCAAAACAAATGTTAAAGCATTAGCTGAAAATTGGCTACGTAGATCAGGATGGCATAGAGTAATATTTTATGGTGATTGGAGAGAAGAATTTAGGGGATTAGCAACACTCCTAAAGCTAAGGGTTCTTGAAGAAGATAAAATGGTGTTCTAACTATGAGGAAGGTTAAAGTTAAAATTCAGCCCATAAGAATGAAGAAAGCTCTTGAAATATGGGATTCTGATGAAACACCTTTAGCTAAGACAGCATGGGTTAAAGGTCCAAAGAAGCCTAGAGATGTATTAAGGAGTAAAGAAATTCCTCCAGAAGACGTTAGTTTAGATGCTTTAAAGAGGAAAGGCCTTGTTGAAGTATTGGAACCTATCGAAATTAGGAAAGTTGAGGATGTAGTGAAAATACCGGAAGACGTGGATGCAATACTTATAGGAGATAGTGAAGACTGGTTTGCTGAAAACAACATCCTTGAAAAACTCGTGCTGCTAAATAAACCGCTACTTGTTGAATGGGATAATTGGGGCTACTCAATTCATGGGAGAATATCGAAGCTAAGATTTAACAAGTATTCAAAAGCGAAAAGATATTTCACCATGGGCGCTGATGAAGTGCTCTCACTAATAAAGGCTCTTAGAGGGCATCGATTCATTAAGACAATGAAAGTATTGTACATAGGAGATTTTCCATCACATAGCGTTGCAGTAGGGTCTCAAATAAGTTTAGAGTACCTAAATAAACGCTTTGGTGTGGAATTCATTAAGTTAACGTTAGAAGATTACTTAAAAGAAATAGAGGAAATAAGCGACGAAAAGGTAGAGGACGTAGTTAAGGAATGGAAAGAACGATTTATTATTAGGGATAATAGGGAAAAAACATTGCACATTTATGCGAAAACATATAAGGCCTTGAAAAATATGCTTAGAAAACATAACGCTAATGCCATTACTGTAGACTGTGCTGCATTACCTGAAATAGAGTATGTACCATGCTTAGCATATTCACTACTAATAGATGAAGGTATTCCTTGCGGTTGCGAAGCAGACTTGCCAGCATTATTTGCTATGGCTATGTTAATGGGAGTTTCAA
>Ga0190367_1000860_pt1 | contig 19617 bp, 20 predicted proteins | sample 4872181011_MG_FD_171838 | JGI IMG/M metagenome (GOLD analysis project Ga0190367, IMG submission 171838) | Hydrothermal vent microbial mat bacterial communities from Southern Trench, Guaymas Basin, Mexico - 4872-18-10-11_MG | ecosystem: Environmental > Aquatic > Marine > Hydrothermal vents >...
ATTGCAACTTTTCCGTATCTTGATTTATAAAGCTTACCTTGATGTTTTCTTGCATAAGGGTCGTTCTTTAAGAATTCTTCTATTCTTTTTCGGGCTTCATCGGTTAATGGGTACATGAGGACAGGTCGACCACTACCGGTGTCCCACATATAGTAGAATCCTGCCTTCTCAAAGAATGGATTGTACCTAGCCATTTGTGCTATGGTTTCTACTATGTGTTTGCGTTTTTTCATTTCAGGGACTCTTCTCTCTTTAACCCATTCTACAGCCATTTTTACTGCAAGTACACCTAATCCATCACCTCTATAATCTGGGTGTACTACTACTCTGGCTATTCGAGCTGCAGCTGTGTAAGTAATCTTCAATGCCTCTTTGGCTATTTCCTCTCCGACTATAGCTCTGGCTAACCTCCGTGAGCCATATATTGCGGCTAATTCTTTATACCTACTAATTATCTCTTTTCTTTCCTTAAGTGCCATAGGCCAATATGTTGGATGGAACCATTTTCGTGGGAATACTTTTTCACGTATCATTCTCTCTATTTTGACATTTTCTCCTTCTACTATTCTTCTATGCATTAACGGTATTGGAGTATCTATACGAACATACGCTACAATTCTTGGCTCATAAGGTTTCCTATCAGCTAGCTCTAATATTAGGAATCGTGATGAAGGAAGGCTTCCTCGAATTTCTTGAAGACGTGCTGGAACATTATGGTCAGGGCATTTGGGCTGTATGTTTGATTCAAAGTACTTTCCGCAGATAGGACATCTCCAAACCGCTACTATTTCCTCACGACTAGCATAATGGTACTGCTCTAAGCTTACAATATCTAAGTAGTCTTGTTCCGTAATGGCCTCTCTTGCAATAACCTTATACTCGTATACAACTCCGCGCAGTGGATCTCGTCTAGGTAATCTGACTTCTTTACTCCATGGGGGCCATATTCTAACCCAGTCGCCGCCCCAAAGCCTATCTAATGTAAATGTGTCTTGAGTAGCTATGAGGGTCTTTCCTAAGGGTATAGGCTCTTGTTGAAGCAGGAGTTTTACTTTATCTCCTTTGTTAAGCCATTGGGCTATAGAGCCTGACATGAGTAAGGTTACTCTTTCAGATGCTTCTTCAACATTTACTTCTACTGTACCATACCATCTATATCCTATTCGTGGGACATTCACGTTTGCTACTCTTCCACTTACAGGTAAACTTACAATACTTCTAAAACTCATGGCTAACGCGCCATCAATAACACTTAGTTTAACTTCCTACTTATAAAAAAACTATTCTTAGACTCAGAAGATGATATTAATAGCCTCTACAAGGGGGACTCTTAGATGAAGCTTCGTGCCGCCCGAGGAAGGTTCGCTCCCGAAAGGGAGGCACGAAGCGGATAAACAAAGGGTGATGAAGGCAAGTCACTAAAAGTAACTAAAAATCAAAAAATATTCAGAAATAACGATGAAACCCGAACCCTTAATGTACTAGAGATATATTAGTCGTCCTAAACTATAACTCTCTGATAGAGTGTGGGTTAACAAATGTCATTAAATAAAGTAAAGGATGTAATTAAGTATTTAAGGTCGAATTTTAGTAACTTATACTTTGATGAAGACCTTACTGAAAAGGAAAGAGTGTTCTTGGATAGAGTAGATGCTGGTATTAAGCTTAGTCAGCTGATAAGGAAGTATAATATTGATGAGAAAATAGATCTAGTCTTAGCCATACCTTGTGGTGGAGTGCCCGTAGCCTATACCGTGGCTAAAGAGCTAAAGAAGCTGCTTGACTTGATTATTATAAGGAAGATCCTGATACCATGGAATACTGAAGCTGGATACGGTGCAGTTGATCCCGATGGCACCTTCATATTGAATGAGGAATTGAGAGCATACCTAGGATTTACAGATAAAGAGGTAAAGGAGCATGTACAGTTAACATTAAAGGAGATCCGCCGGAGAGAAAGATTATTCAGAAATAGTAGACCATATGACAATGTTAAAGATAAGCATGTTCTATTAGTTGATGATGGCTTGGCCTCTGGGTACACTATGTTAGCAGCAGTTAATTTTGTCAAGAGAAAAGGAGCTAAAGATATTTATGTAGCCTCACCTACAGCCTCATTATCAAGTATACGACTATTACATAAGCATGTAAAGTATCTTATAGTATCTAATGTTAGACTAGGTCTTTTCGGATTTGCTGTAGCAGATGCTTATGTTGTGTGGTATGATGTATCTGATGAAGAAGTTTTATCCTATTTGAAAAGATAGGTTGGGCTACTGTTTTTTCCTTGTAGGTTTTCTTGAGGTTTTTGTAGGTTTTGATATATCTCTTTGCTATGATGTATGCTAAACCTATCTTAAACACTTATAAGCCTTATTAGAGTATTAGATACTTGGTGACCTTCGCTGGGGGCTTATAAGCCTCTAGTGGAGAGATACCGTAATGAACCGCCCTACAGAAACCTAAGATGACCTAGGGCAGGAAACGGTAATAGGGATAAATCAATACTCCTCCATTTCGCTTCCTATAGTAATGTAATGGTAATAGTCTTTTATAGCCCAGCCAAACATATCCTTTAATATTAGTATTGCAGCTTGAGGAGGTATCACACCTATCTCAGTAATTATTGCATCAATGTATTCTGGAGGTGTGACATCAAAAGCAGGGTTTCTAACAGTAACCCCTTTATTTTCTTTAAAGAATCTTTCATCAACTACCTCTAAGGGACTACGTTCTTCAATAGTTACTAGTTCGCCTACGACTGTTGCTGGACTAAACTTGTAGGTTTCTGCAGCTACGAATACTCTAACTCTAGCTTCATGAGCTGCCAATGCTATCTGTGAAGTACCAACTTTGTTTATAACAGCCCCATTAGCCGCTATAGTATCAGCGCCAACAACAACTTTGTCAACATATTTCATTACAAGCCTAACTGCCGAGTCAGGTATTAATGTTACATTAATGCCCTCTTTAAGTAGGGTCCTAGCTGTTATGTGTCCTTGGAATTTAGGTCTAGTCTCGGTGGCGTAAACTTTAACTTTCTTCCCCTGCTTAAATGCATGAACTATAACTGATATTGCCGCGCTACTATTACAGTGTGTTAATATGACGTCGCCATCTTCGATTCTACGAGAGCCTATTTCACCTATCTTATCTGTAGCTTTAAGTGAGTACTCAATGAACTCTTCAGCTTTGTTAATGATGAGTCTTTTTGCCTCACTAATATCGGTTAATTTACTAATTTTGTCAAGCTTTGATGTCACGTAAGCCACAGCGTTAGGCAGTGAAACGGCAGTAGGCCTTGTTGAGACCAGTAATTGCGCTATACTCTTCATATATTCAATAAACTCTTTTACTTCTTGACCTTTATACTCCTCGGCAGCATTTTTTAATGCTTTAGCGGCGGCACGAGCTATTCTTCCAGCTCCTCTAATTTTCATGTTTTTTATATCTTCAGCGATTTTAATTACCTCTAGAGGTACAGTGTGAGTGGTCATAAGATTCACCCTTTACTGTACCTTGGATAAAATCTTAGCTATCAAGTCCTTTATCTCTGGTAGTTTTGGTGGGAGAGCTCCATATACCTCTTTAAGGAGGAAAGGTACAGCTTGGGGAGCTATGACCCCCTTATCGGTGATTATTGCATCAATGTACTCTGGGGGTGTAACATCAACTAATGGTATGAATACCTTAAGGTTATTACCTATCTCCTTCCTTTTATCTGGGGGTAATAATGTCTCTTCCTTAGCTGTAGGTATATCGACAAGCTCGCCGAATACGGTTTCAAGACTAAACTTGTTTATTCCAGCTACTACGAATACTCTAACTCTAGCTTCATGAGCATTTAATGCCAGAATCGAAGAGCCAACTTTATTTATGACCGCTCCATTGGCTGCAACTGCTTCAGCGCCCATTAACACTTTTGTAACATTTTTAACAAAGAATCTTGCAGCCGAATCAACTATTAATGTTGTTGGTATGCCTTTTTTGTCCAGAATCTTAGCCACTATTATTCCTTCTCCTCCAGGTCTAGATTCCAGGATGGTTACCTTGATCTTTTTACCATCCATTATTGCATAATCTAATGTTCTGAGAACAGATCTACTGTAAGATATAGTCATTATGTGGTCTCCATCAACTATTCTATGAGAGGCGATTCTAGCTGCTTGATCTATCGCCATTTTAGCCTTTACTGAGATATCATCAATTAATTTAGGTAGCTCTCTCTTTAATTTATCTAAGGGCATTTCCTTGTCTAATAGTTCATCAAGTTTGATTAGTATTTGTCGTGAAGAATTAATTAGCATAGCTGATGTAGGCCTAGCTTTAATAGATTTACTAACTAACATAGTAACATACAGAGCTAAGTCTTTTACATTGTTGGCTACAGAGATTATGTACTTCATATTATCCAACATGAATTCAACACTTTCCGTGGAGCCCATAATTTCTCCGTAACCTACCTTGAGAGCGACGTCATCAATTAATTTCATTATTTTATTATGATACATTATGATGCCACCATTACATTTATTGGTGTATAGGCTCTTAGTATTCTAGGATGCTACTGAGACTTATATACTATAGTGCAGTAACTCACTTTACCTTTAAATTTGTCTTTTAAGTTTATGTAGTGTAGGGAGGATAAGATGCTAAATGTTGAGGAAATAAGAAAGGACTTTCCAATATTCACTAGAAGAGTTAGGGGTAGAAGACTTGTTTATCTTGATAATGCTGCTACATCGCAAAAGCCTATCCAAGTCATTAATGCTATTAGAGAATTTTATGAAAGACATAATGCTAATGTTCATAGAGGGTTTCATACACTAAGTCAAGAGGCAAGTGAACTATATGAAAAAGCCCATGATGTGGTAGCTAAATTTATTAATACTGAAAGCTGGGATGAAATAATATTCACTAGTGGTGCCACAGAGTCATTAAATATTATAGCGTATGGTTATGGCCTTAAGCACTTAAGAGAAGGCGATGAAATAATATTAACAGTTATGGAACACCATAGTAACATGCTTCCATGGAGAAATGTCGCTAAAATGACTGGTGCAAAAGTAAGGTATATCGATATAACTAAAGACGGTAAGTTAAGATATGATCAAATAGAAGAGGCCGTTTCTGAACGAACTAGAATTATAGCTGTAGTACATATGAGTAACGTTTTAGGAACAATAAATGATATTAGGCGTATTGCGAAACTTGCTCATAGTGTTGGTGCTGTTGTGGTTGTTGATGGTGCTCAAAGTGTACCACACATACCAGTTAATGTTAGAGACCTAGATATCGACTTTCTAGCATTCAGCGGACACAAAATGCTAGCACCAACAGGAATAGGAGTATTATGGGGTAAAAGGGAGCTCCTAGAGGAGATGATGCCTTTTAAGACTGGTGGTGGCACAATTAAGGATGTAATCTTAGAAAGCGTTGAATGGGCTGATTTACCTTGGAGGTTTGAGGCTGGTACTCCGAATATTGCTGGTGCAATAGGTCTAATGGAAGCAATAAAATACCTAAACAAAATAGGAATGGAGAATATACATAAGCATGAGATAGAGTTAGTCGAGTACACTCTAAAGCGTATGGAAGAAATAGAGAATGTTGAAGTTTATGGGACAAGAGACCTAAGGTGGCGTGGTGGCGTAGTACCATTCAATATTAAGGGCTTACATCATCACAATGTTGCTAAGGCACTTGACACCATGGGCATTGCTGTTAGGAGTGGTATGCACTGTGCCCATCCATTACACTACCGTTTAGGTTTGAAGGGTACAGTTAGAGCAAGTTTCTACCTTTACAATGGAAAAGACGATATTGATACCTTTATTGAAGCTTTAACTACCATAATCGAGGTGTCTGAAGTACTAAGCGGTATTGGAGAATCCGATATTTGTACTTCCGGCTAAATGATTAAAAAGGGCATAGTTATCTCGAATATTAATTAACTAGTTTTAACAATAATATATCTGACTTGGTAATAGTGGGAGGAGAATATTGGCTAAAATAATACTAACTATACCTGACGAATTATATGAAGTATTAAAGAATAAAGCTAAAGAGAAGAATCTCACTATAGAACTCTTAATTTTAGAGATAGTACGTAAAGAGTTGAAGAAAGAAGAGGTACCCATAAAGAGTATTGAGAAAGTTAGAAGAGAATTATATGATTTAGTTAATAAATTAACTGCTGAACTTCAAAGAAGAATAAATATGTTCCTTGAGAGAAGTGAAGTTCTTGAAGAGCGCATAGAGAAAGCGAGAGCTGATATTGAAGAATTGAGAAGTAGAGTAGACGAGTTATGGGAAGATTATCAGAGAAGACTAGAATGGAGGAGAAAAAGGTATAGAAGGTCTACTTCTTAAGCTCCTTAGCTATTTTAATGATCTTATGGGCTACATCAATAGCATCATTACCAAAAATTATGATCATTGGCTCTTTGCCCCAATCCCCTAAATGATAAATTATGTCTGGCACCTTCCCCCCACAAGCTTTAATTGCTTCATCGATACCCCAAGGAATTGTTGCCCCTTCCTTTGCTTTAATTTCCGGAGGCTCCTTCCTTCTATCATAAAATGATATGGTAAAGCCTAGTCTTTTTATAATATTTAGTATCTCCTCAGAGTACTTTATGTTAGCTGCCGCTCTAATTGCAGGATTATATTCCATTGCCTTGAGGATTGCTTTAGCTACGTGTTTTGATGCACCAAATTCAGGTGGAGAAGAAGCCTTAATCTTATTGCCAACCTTCACTATTCTTCCGGGTATGCCTGCAACATCCTCAATACCTTTAGCATAGAGTTTAGGTAAACTCATGGCTATGTTCATTTGAACTTCAGGTATTAGCTTAGATACTAGTTCACCATGCTCCTCTAAGATCTTTATAGCTAGCCTTAAATTTGATAATACATGATATTTTTCTGCTGGAATAGCTATCCACGCCATAGGGTTAACTGGCCCGAATCCTTTACCTACAGGTAAACCAAACTTTATAGCCAATGTTATAAACTCCTTGGCAACTCTAACCGCATCAAGAATATTCTTACCTTTAGCTAACTCGGCAGCTATGGCTGCTGAGAAACTACAACCAGTGCCATGAGTGTTCTTTGTCTCTATTCTTGGAGCTTTGAACTCTCTGAAAACGCCATTATAATAGAGTACGTCTATGCTTTCATCACTGGTCATATGGCCTCCTTTCACTATTACAGCTTTAGCACCGTATTCTTCACTAATCTTCTTTGCTGCATTCTTAGCATCGTTTAATGATGATATCTTTAAACCTGAGAGCTTCTCGGCCTCAGGCTTATTTGGCGTTATGACCGTAGCTAGCGGTATAATCTCTTTAATTAAAGCGTCCATAGCTTCAGGCCTTAACAATGGAGCTCCACTCTTTGCTATCATAACAGGGTCTACTACAAGTGGAAAACCATGTCTTTTAACAGCTCTAGCAACAGCTCTAATAATATCACTATTACTCAACATTCCAGTTTTAGCGGCATCAACACCTAAATCTTCAGCAACGGTATCAATCTGTGCCTCAACCATTTCAGGAGGCAAGTCAAATATTGCTCTGACTTCACATGTATTTTGAGCTGTAATCGAGGTTAATGCCACCATGCCATGGACTCCTAGTGCGGCAAAAGTCTTCAGGTCAGCTTGTATACCAGCACCTCCACCACTATCACTACCAGCAATAGTAAGTGCACATGGTATGATTTTTCCTTTAGAAAGCATGTATACCACCAGATGTGAATTGAATTAACCCAGAACCAAGGTATTTATAATACAGTAATAAATATATTTATAACTGAGTATTAATTGTGAACATGATGGGTTAAAAAATGACGCCATATGAGATCGTTGTAGAAAAGGTTCTACCATACATTAAGGCCTTAGTAGCTATTGAACTTCATAAGCAAGGATTAAGCCAAAATTATATAAGTAAGCTTATGGGAGTATCCCAAGCTATGGTAAATAAGTATATTAGTAGACCTCAAGAGTACTATCTAGCGAAGCTTAAACTACTAGACTTAAATGCTGATGAACTTTTAGAGATAATTAAAATACTAACTGTAACCCTGAAGAGAGGAGATATTAAGGAAAGTATAATGGTGCTAAACTCGTTAATAAATAAGCTATTGGTTGAAGGAAGGCTTTGCAAACTTCACATGAAATATTATCCTCAATTATCTAAACCTTGTAGTATATGTAAGGTAACTAGCCAAAGGTATAACATTGACCCTCACATATTAAGTGTAAAGGAGGCAGTTAAATTACTAGAGTCTGACCCCCACGCATATCTTCTCGTACCAGAGGTTGGTTTAAACATAGTTGAATGCGTACATAATGCAAAGAGCATAGGTGACGTTGTCGGTATACCTGGCCGTATAGTTAAGGTTATGAGGAGAGTAAAGGCAGTAGCTGATCCAAGTTATGGCGCGAGTAGGCACCTAGCTACAATACTCTTAGCAGCAAATAGTATAAACAAAAGTATTAGGGCATGCATGAATATAAGATATGATGAAAATTTCATTGAAGTATTAAATAGACGTAAGTGGAGTTTACTCTTCTCAGGCCCCCACAAAGAGCCAAAGAACATTGAGCACGAAATAACTAAGCTACTTTTACAAACAGGCAAGGTACCTAATGCAATTATTGATAGAGGAGGGTTAGGATTAGAGCCCATGATATACCTATTTAGCTCTGATGCTATAAGTGCTGTTAAGGAGGCTCTATCCATAGTTAAAGAGGCTACCCGAATTTTAATATAGCACCCGTAAACTCTCCATCTAGAATCCTCCTTAGAATGTTAGGAGTAACTCTTAGAAATAACTGTTTAAATAACTGTGAGGGCATTCTTTCATAGATCTTTAAGTATAATAAGCTTCTTTTAATTCTGTAACCCCATTCTTTAGTAAACTTTACAAGTCCCTCATATATGATTGATGGATCATCTCGGATAATAGCCTTCCCTACCGCTTGAGCTAAGTATTTAGCCATCACTATACTTGGCCTTATACCCTCACCACTTATAGGGAAAACAGAGCCAGCTACATCACCTAATGCTATAAGTTTACCTTCAATAATATTATCTCTTAATCCACTGAGAGGAATGGATGCAGCAGCCTCTTGAATAACCTTATAGCTATTGAGCCATGTCAATACCTTACTCATTTTATCGATAAATGGTCTAGGGTTAACATTTAACGCTCCAAATCCGACATTGCATGTTCCATCAGATTTTGGTATTATCCAACCATATCCTTTGACCCCTTCTAGTATAAGAGCATAAGCTGCTTCATCATATGGTAATCTTACATTCTTCACCTTTCTCTGGAGTGTTGCGGCAAGCCTCTGTGGCTTAAAATATTTTATTGAGATGCCATTAATGCCATCACAACAAATAATGAGGTTAGCTCTTACTTTACCTACATCTTTAGCTATAATCGAGCCATTTTTGTTTAAATCAAGTACAGGCTTACCTAATATTATCTTAATGTCCTGTGCCGAAGCATTATCGGTTAGAATTTCCAATAGAAGCCTTTTATTTATAGAAAATCCTTCGATGCTAGCAAATTCTAATACTTTCTCAACAAGTTTACCTTTATAATAGAAGTATATGACAGCTCTTTTGATAGGATAAGCATCAACGTCATTTGGTCGAATATTAAGTATTAAAAGAAGCTCTCTAGGTATAAGCTCGCCACAGGGCTTTAATGCTAGTTTATTATTCTTCTCAAGACTTAACACCTTTAAACCGTAATTACTAATAAAATATGAAAAAGCGGCACCTGCAGGTCCTAGGCCGACCACTACAACATCAAATATTAACAATGTAAACACCGTTAGGTCATTTATTTTTCTCTACTTAACCACTTTATTACATTCTTAAAGCTCTCGCATAAAGATAATTATTGTATCGTATTGACTAAGCCTTAAATACTACTAAGTTAATGTCTTAACATTGGTAAATATATGATTTAATAGTTGAAGTGGTGGGGACCCTTCATTGACCTATATGTCTAATGAATATACGACAGCATTACAGAGGCTACCTGAGAAACACCAAATATTACTATCAGTCATAGTCTTAGCGTTAGCTTTCTCATTAAGATCTATTATTAGAGGAGACTACTTAGGAGCTTTTGCTTCAGCCATAGCTGTAGCCTTAGGCTTTGTGTGTCATGAACTTTCACATAGAAGTACGGCTATGAGATTAGGATATATCGCACGCTATAGGATATGGCCTATGGGCCTTCTCCTTGCTTTATTATTGTCGTTTGTGACCTTGGGTAGAGTTGTCTTCGCTGCACCTGGCGCAGTTGTAATATACCCTAAATATTATTGGGCTCCTCTGAGTAGGAGCGACTATTCAAAAATAGCTGCCTCAGGTCCTATAGCAAACATAGTTATAGGTATGGTAGCATTCATACTGGTTAACTTTATGGCTTTGCCTTTATGGATTCATGTACCATTATTGTATGTAGCCTATGTTAATCTTTTCCTCGCATTATTTAATTTATTACCCATCCCACCATTAGATGGGGCAACCGTGTTTAAATATAACATAAAATTATGGGGGGCACTCTTCATCATAACGGTAATTCCATTCATAACTCTATTTTATTAGCTTAAAAGCCATATATTACCAATATTTATATTCGTTAATCCCTCTTCCTTTGCTGCCTTCAAACATGCATGAGCTAGCTTTTTACTTGTGGTCGGTAAATCATTCATTAAGTAGTCTGGATGAAATGCTAATAAAGAGTATGGTATGTTTGGATCTATATTTGCTAGAAACCTAGCTATCATCCTAACCTCGTATTCATCAACATATCCCGGTACCAGTAATGTACTGGCAACTATCAATGGAGGATTGGGTCTCTCTTGAAGCCTTTTAGCCGCACGCTTAATGTTCTCGAATAATGGTTTATTATCGGTCCCCGTTAAAGCCTTATATATCGATGGTGTCCAGGCTTTAATATCAAACTTTATTAGTCCACCGCTTATAAGTGATAGTTCAACAGCTTTATCGAGAAAGTATGGATTCATTAACCCATTTGTTTCCCAACACACTCTGAAGATTCTATCTTTACACTTCTCTAGCATTAGCTCACTAGCCCTTATTGCATGTTGTATTTGAGGTGAAGGATCTCCACCAAAATAGCATACACAAGAAACTCTACTATGTACTGCATTAGCGAGGTCTTCAGCAGAGTGTAAGGGTTTGATTGATGCAGTCATATTTCTATATTGCCAGTTCTGACAGAATAAACAGTCTAGATTACAAGCACCATAAAATACGGCTAGGTTGTAGAATCCTCGTTCGGCAGAGGGCATGTATGCATACTTTGGGTAACCTATGCCTGTACATCCCGGGCAAGTCCATTCGGCAACACAGTTAGTAGGTAAAGGATCATAATACCATTCTACAAGCCCTTTTTCAGGTGTACCAGCTAATCTTATGAGTTTACCTTTAACATTCTTTACTAAACCGCAAAAACCAAAGCTGCCTTCTGGTATTTGACACTGATTGGCACAGAGGCCGCACTTAACACCTTTGGGGTCTTTAGGAGGTTCAGGAGGTAAACCATATCTACCTCTACTACGTTTATGACCTTCCATGGCTATTTTTAGAGCCTCGTTAGGATTCTCTCTTAAACATTCGCTGCAAACACCAAGTATAGATGATATTTCCCTAGATTTTTTGCCACATAGTTGACATTCCTTTTCCTCAATAAATATTCTTGAGATTCTGAATATCATAATTCAACATACCACTGCTTAGTCTTTGCTACGTATCCCAGACTATACACTCCAGGTTACTTATTATTAGATTGGTCTCTCATATGCCTGTCTCTTGTAAATTACAAAATATAAGATGACAGAATCTAATAATATGTAATAGTGAAATAGTTATTTGAGTATGGTGGACATAGATTTGCCTATTTCTAGCGAAAGTACACCTTTATTCAACTATTCTCATCCAACCATAAACAGTGTAAAGCTACAGCATACGTCGCCAAACGATATAATTAACTATGTTATCAATAAGGTAAAATATCATCCCCATATAACACAATTCTATCCTTGGGAGACCCTAGAAAAGGGGTATGGAGACTGCGATGATATAGCAATACTAGCAGTTACCTTACTTAGAAAATATGGATATAAGTCAACGGTTGTGACAGGTTACATATTAAGCACTAAGGAGACTATAGAATTCAATGTAAAAGAGAAGCAAATCAAATTAAAGTTTAAAGGAGTATTCCCTCATGCATGGATAGTTTATGAAGAGCATGGCAAACTTCTCTACTCTGACCCTATCGTTAAAAGATACATGGTTTACCTTTCCCTCTACATTTACAGCAGTTACGAGGAATTCTTACGAGAACTTAGTCAAATAGGGATAAGCAACACTTATCTTATTTTAGAAGTTGACTTACTATATTCGATGATTGTGTCGTACATATTTATCTTTATCTATATCTTGGCAATAATACTCCTATTCAAACTCCTCCATAAAGCTTAATAATAGGTATTTTATGTTCATAAACCGGTAAGAGCTTATGGTTCATGAATGGGCATTAGCAGAAGCAATAGTAACTACAGCGATTGATATAGCCACTAAGGAGGGTGCAAGAAGGATAAAAAATGTTCATGTTGTTTTGGGAGAACTCCAATCAATAGATAAGAGTATACTGGAATATGCTATAAACGAGTTAAAAAAGAACACCATTATGGATTGTGCAGAGGTAGTTTTTGAAGAAGAGAAAGCAGAATTTAAGTGCCTTAACTGTGGTTACGTATGGAAACTCGACGAAGTAAAAGACTTAATGAATGAAGACATTAAGGAAGCTGTACATTTTGTTCCAGAGGCTGCTCACGCTTTCATAAAGTGCCCTAAGTGTGGTAGTTTAGATTATGAGGTTATTAAGGGTAGAGGTGTTTGGATAAAGAGTATAGATGTACTGAAAGAGGTGAAGGAATAATGTACAGTATTGACCCCCGATATACTGTTATAAAGAAAAGACTAGAGAATGTAAAAACGGTTGTAGGATTTGTTAGTAATAAGGGTGGTGTTGGTAAAAGCGTTATAGCAGCAGTTTCATCACTAATACTTAGTGCTAAAGGTTATCGTGTAGGACTATTTGATATGGATTTCACTAATCCATCATGCCATATAATTCTTGGCGTAAAAGATATGATGCCTATCGAGGAGAAGGGCATCATACCACCTGAACTCCGTGGAATCAAGTTTATGAGTATAACATATTATACTGGTGAGAATCCTCTACCATTAAGAGGACATGACATTACAAACATAATTCTCGAATTATTGACTATCACTAGATGGGATTCTTTAGACTTTCTAATATTAGACTTACCTCCAGGACTCGGTGATGAAATACTTGATGCAATAAGGTTTATTGATAAATTAAACATTATTGCCGTAACAACGCCATCGGTGCTTTCTTTATCTTCGGTTTCTAAATTGATAAAATTACTAAAAAGTGTAAAGAAGAACATAATGGGGGTCATAGTGAATGAGGCTGTCCCCTCATCAATAGACAAAAATAGTTTAGAGAGATTTATAGGATCACTCAATGTACCATTACTAGGAATGATACCTTTTGATCCATCATTAGAAAAAGCGCTTGGAAAATATGATAAAATATTAAGTACCAATTTTAAGTTACATTTAGAAAGAATAGTAAATAATATTATAAACTCGTTTTAGTCCACAGGATTTGCAGATAAATTAAGTATATCCCTATTACCTTTATTATTACGTCTATTTTGTGCCGTTGCCTTAGGTAATACTTTTTGAAGTATTTTTTCTCTGACATTAAATACCTCTCTTGCTATTGTGAATACGTAGTGATCTCCCGGTACATTCTTAGGGAATCCTAGCTTAACTGAGAGAGCCCGCTTAAATGCCTCTTTAACCTTAGGAGATCTTATTTCACCTTTAGCTATAGCCTCAGCAGTTCTAAAAGCAATGTAAAACTTAACATATTTTCTAATAGTATTTTCTAATTCAGGGAATGCTTTACTAATAACACTTATTATTTTTATGAACTTCTCCTCCGGCCAGAAGCCTAGTATTACTCCTGTAAAGGGTATTCTGAGTATTCTTGCTAATGTATTTCCATCAATTGATGATTCATTGTCAACGCCAGCTACTTCCTTGATAACTTTTTTAGCCTCATCAACATTGTCCATTTCTATGACTTTATTTACTGCTTCCTCCACTTTCGTTTCGAAGCCTAAAGCATCATAAAAAACATCTTTATAATCTTCTGAAAGCCCTAACCCATATTTGCCCACGAAGAATAAGCTTGCCAATTCTTTCTCATATATATCTGAGGGCCTACTTAGTCCTCTTAATGGCTCAATTCTTCTTCTCAAATAGACATCTTTAAGTAAACTTATTAGTTCCTCCCGGGACCAACTCTTATTTATCGACATTATTTTGCTCCATACCTCTATTAGAGCTTCTATTCTTCTGTTATGCGCTTTTCTCACGGCTATTACACCTTCGTTTTAGCTTAACTATTAATATCTCTTACCTTAATCATGATGATAAAGAATTGTAAAACTCTTAGCTTCTAAAACGTCTTCTCCGTGATTGAAACTCTCTTTTAATGCTTAAACTTAGGCTCTTAACAGGACATTTTACCCAAACTTTGCCATTCTTATATACATATACCTTAGCTCTTACACCACCTACATTTATAAGATACACTACTCTGTCACCTTCTATTCTGACATGTTTTAATTTTGCAAAACCATACTTTCTCCTCAGCCTAGATATTATAGATTCAACGTTTACCGTCGGCATCACCTATTTTGCTTACGTCATTAACTTATTGTTTTACGAGCCACCTTAATGTATTATAAAGTTATGACTCTATGGATAGACTAAGTTTAGTGTATATTTAAGGTTTATCTAGATCCCCGTTAAACCATTTTATATATCGCTTAATAGTGTTATTAGAATGGCTAGTATGGATATTACTTCAATGGGGCTCTTGAACTGTATTGAATATTTTACTACTTTCCTGACTGTAGGCATTCTCCTTAAACTGGTCTCCATAGCTTTAAGTAGTCTTAGTAGTTCTGATACTAGATCCTTAGTCATTACTGATAAAAGTAGATAGGATAGCTGTTGTGGAAGGTTTGGTAGCTCTCGATAGAGCAGTCTGTAGGTGTAAATCTTTGTAAGGAGATGTTCAAGATATTTCTCGCCTAACTTATCGATTATAGTATCTATTGTTAAACCCTTTTGATTAATTATGTCTCTTATTTCTGTAATTACTTCATACATGTAAGGTAATGGGGTTAAAGATGATAACCATAACCCCATGTACTTTCTTAAGTAATGTGTTATTATCTCATCTCTCCCTATTAACTGATCTAATATAGACCTCATAGAGCTAAGGAATGTTATATCCTTAATTATTTCCTTTACGTTATCTATGCTTAAATCTGAGGGAGGGCTAGATACTATATACTCTTTTTCAGCGATATATACCAAAACTATACACCTTGGGCTCGAGTATATCAAGTACCTTTCCTTTTCCAGTAATCTTTTTACGTTAGTTTATGAGGATATATATTAGTTTCCACTAGGTAATACACAATGATAATTATAAAGAGCAATGGAATTATATTAGTTCTACACGCACGAGATCAGTTGTGCCTTCTCTCAAGCCTATAGTCATAATTACAATATCGCCATAAGTTATTTCACCTTTCTCTTTAAGATAACAACTCATAATATCCCATAGGTTCCTTGTATCATCTATTTTCATAGAGTAGGCTCTTATACCCCATAGTATGCTTATCTGTCTAGCCACCTTAATGTTACTGGCTATCACTATTAGTGGTGTCGCTGGTCTATATCTTGAAAGTCTTCGTGCAGTATTTCCCTTCCTTGTATAGGCTACTATTTTTGCGTTCATAGACTCAGCTAGCAGGGTTATACCTTTAGCGAATTTATCATAGATCGTCTCATTTACTCCTTGAACTTTTACGCATGATTGATCTTCATAAGTTTTTATCACTCTTTTCAACCATTTAACTGCTTCTACAGGGTACTTACCTATTGTTGTCTCATTTGTCAACAGTAATGCATCAACACCTTCATGAACCGCCGTCATTATGTCTACTATCTCACTTCTTGTGGGTGTGGGATTTTGTACCAGGGATTCTAATAGTTGTGTTGCAACAATTACAGGTTTTCCTCTAGAAAGACTCTTAGTTATTATTTCCTTTTGTAATTTAGGTATTTCCTCTAAAGGAAAATGCATACCTAAATCTCCACGAGCAACAAGAGTAACATCGGCCTCCTCTATTATCGAATCTAAGTTTTTTATGGCGCTTTTTGTCTCAATCTTAGCTATGATTTTAATATCTTCTCTACCTCTTCTCCTAAGAATGTCCCTTAATGCTTTAATATCATCTGTAGATCTAACGTAAGATAAGGCAATATATTCTATATCATTGTCTATACAGAAATCTATATCCTCTAAATCCTTTCTTGTTAGTGCTGGTACGTGTAACTCTTTTCCTTTAATTACGACTGAGACGCTTGATCTCACTTGACCATCGGTTAATGCTGTAGCTTCTATGTAGTCTAGTGTTACTTCATCTACTCTTAATGCTATTTTACCGTCACTTAAAAGAAGTACATCTTCTTCTTCGAGAGAGTTATATAGATCCGGATTAGGTAATGGTATTACGTCTTTTTCTCCCTTTTCTGCAAGTATTATTTTCACTTTTTGTCCTTTCTTAATCGTAAATGCTGGTACCTTGCCTATTCTAATTGAGGGGCCGGAGAGATCACCTATTATTGGTAATGGCTTTCTTACCTTCCTTTCAACTTCCCTTGTCATTGATACCTCATATCTCTTATCATCGTGAGTACCATGAGAAAAGTTTAGACGAAAGCCATCTGCGCCTTCACGGACAATTCTCAGTAATGTATGAATGTTTCTTGATGCTGGGCCTATTGAGGCTATTATTTTAACCTTACTCATTAGATATATCACCTAAACCCATTATACTTGGATTATATGGGTAAAATACTTCTCTTTAACAAGTCTTTTAGCTCCCTCTTAGATGGTATTCTACCTATAATCATAGGTATTCCATTAACAACCAGAGTTGGTGATAGAAGGATACCATAACGTGATATTATGTCCTCGGAATGTATGTCTCTTTTAAGGACTCGCACTTTCACATTAAGCTCTGAAGAAGTCCTTAGAATCATACTTAATAGTTCTTTTACCGTATCTCTATCTGACTCTTCATAGAGAACCTCAATTATAACGCTCAATACACTTATCCCCCACAGTTAAGAGTAAAGGAATCTATCTTTCTAAGCTTTCTGTGAAGAACTAGAAAATAAATGATTTTTAGCTAGGAGTGAAGGTTTCTAAAAATTCATTAGTTATATATTTTCTGCTTTTAATTTTGACGTACATTAAGAATGCTCTTAATAAGAGTTTTACAGGAAGGTGCAACGGACTTCTCATGTAGAATTTGTTAAGTATATCCTCTGCCCAGTTAAGTGAATGTAAGAGACACGCTCTCATAACTTCTAAGTGCTCTCTTTTCAAGTGTACTCTTTTAAACCAGTCTCTGTTTTTGAAAACTCCCATAGGCACGAAGAACATGGGCACTATGAGGCTTCTATAATTCTTTAACCTGTCTAATAGCTCTAATGTTGCTATAACATCATCTACTGTTTCTCCAGGTAGGCCTAGTATTAATGTAGCTGCAGGAATGATTTTATGTTCATGCATTATTGCAAATGCGTCTTCAACTACATTAGGCCAATCTCTTGCAGAATAGGGGGCCGCTTTTGCTGGCATAACTTTTTCAGCTAACTTAGGTGACCCTGTCTCAATACCTACTTCGACTCCCCAAAAGTCTTGATGTTCATCATATGAGAGCTCAGCTATTTTCGTTATTAGCTTATATTCTTCTTGAGCATACTTAATGGCAGATAGTGATGCATGACTCCAAGCAAAAACTTTATAATACTTCTTAACTAGCCTATGTAATCTAATTATCGGCTCGGGCCGGGGTTTTATGCCCTCAGCACCATATAGTAATACATCTTCGGAGTGAATAATTCCCTCACGAATCCCATATTTAACGTTGATTTGGAGCTCTTTTTCAATGATATCCAATGGAATATACCTTAATGGCCTTAAAGTCACTGAGCAGAATTTACAGCCTCGAGGGCAACCTCTCATAATTTCAACAAGCCCATTAACGCTAGCATACTTTATAACCGGTATTTCATTAATCTGTGGTGCATCATGGGGGCTGATGTAGATGTATCTTGGAAGACTTTCTCTGTCAATTACTTTTTGGGCTAAATCTATGATAACCTTCTCTGCTTCTCCATCAACCACTGTGTCTACACCCCACTTCTCCCAATCATCAATCCTCCATAACCACTGCCAAGCCGCTGGCCCTCCTACAATTATTTTTAGTCCCTTCTCCTTAGCTGCCTTTATTTCCTCCCGTTCCATCAACCTTCTAAATGACCTTGCGTTTATTGGCTCTTTCTTAGTTATATACCACCATTCCGAGCTTGGTGGACATAGAGCAAAATAGTCATGATGTCCTATAAGTAACGCTTTAGCTTCATGTAGATATTTACCTATATAGTCGGGGTCTATTATTGCAGCCTTAAATCCATGGTTTAAAAGTGCTGCCTCAATTTTTCTAAGACCGTAGGGGGCCTCTTTAGGCCGTCCATATTTGTCAGTTTTCACTTTAGGTGCCGCTAGCCATAACCACAATCTCTCAGGCATCCCTATGGGTGGCCCCGTTGCAATAAACCCGAGAAACTCTTTTCCATGATGATTACTCATCATCGTCCTATCTGTTGTAATTATAAAGTCTACTTTGAATTCACTCATCCGTCAATCACCTCTAATCCATGTTTCTCCTTAATCACTTTACGAAGTTTATCGAGAATTTCTTGCGGAATGTCCTTACCGATGAGGACAAAATCGTTATTACATTCATTTAACTTACTCAAATCGTCAACTATATTGTCAAGTTTTCTCTCATAGATTACTAAACCTAATAATATATTATTCAGTATGATGTCACGTAATTTCTCCATATATCTCAAGTCATTACGGGTATAAACGTATAGCTCGAGCTTATTGTCTTGAGGATGTTGAATCAACCTCTTCGAAATATTGTAAAGAACTTCAGAGTCTACATCACCCACTATGTACACTCTCATATCACTATACCTCATTAACTAATAATTATTGTTTATTCAATTTTCGAATATATAATTATACATTTATATTTTTTACTTATTCATTAGATAATGATAAAGGAAATAGCTTGAAAAAATAAATGGTATATATCATTTAACTTAAAATTTTAAATACCCTTTGTAGTATACTTTGGAGAGAGGGTAAAAAGAATTATGACAAGACTGAGAGCTCAGTGTAGAGACTGTGCAAAAAGAGGTAGGGGAGGTTACTTTAGTATTAGGAGAACGAAGAGCGTAAATGAAGTAAAGGATCTTAAATGTCCATACTGCGGATCAACAAATATTAAGTTAT
>Ga0190367_1000861_pt1 | contig 19580 bp, 23 predicted proteins | sample 4872181011_MG_FD_171838 | JGI IMG/M metagenome (GOLD analysis project Ga0190367, IMG submission 171838) | Hydrothermal vent microbial mat bacterial communities from Southern Trench, Guaymas Basin, Mexico - 4872-18-10-11_MG | ecosystem: Environmental > Aquatic > Marine > Hydrothermal vents >...
GATCTGACTTTGAAAGCACGTGAATTTGTGGTAACCCTAATCTTAAGTGAACTGATAGTGCCAGGAGTAATGCTGATACAAAGCTTGTTGGCTGATTAGTGAAGAACGAGTCTATAAGATATACTGAAACACTTTTATATCCTTGGCTGATAAGTGATGATATGTATGGTCCACTTTGTCTAAATGCAAACAGTTCCATTTGTCCAAGTGTGTCAACTATCACATAGTTTGATTTTGTAGCTTCAATCTCATCTCTAATCTTGTCAACGTAAGAAACTAACATGTCTATTGATGTTATTAGTGCACCATTAGGTCCTAAACCATACTTCTCCATAACCTTTCTAGCATCAACATAGTCTCTGACATCAACATCTGGAGAATAGGGTAACCATTCTACAGCAGGGTCTAAGTTAACTTTAGCAACACTCAACTCATGGTCTTCTAGCCATTCAGCTAGGGCTCCAGTTAGGTAAGACTTACCTGATCCAGCAGTTCCCAATACGAATATGAAGTACACTAGTTAACACCCTATAATGTTATACATTCATTTATATAAGTGCTGCCCAAAGACTTCTGCTATAATGCCTTCTTCCTTTAATATTGACTCTATATCCACATTTAGGACAAGTCATGTTTTCCGTTAAGTTCCATTCTAAAATGTCGAAGCCGAATCTCTTCACTAGTACTGTTTTACATTCAGGGCAGTATGTGTGTTCTAATTTATGTCCTGGAACATTACCTATATAGACGTATTTTAATCCTTCTTCAAGAGCTACTTTTGCAGCTTTTTCTAATGTTGGCACAGGTGTTGGGGGATACTCTGTCATCTGATAGTCTGGATGAAATCTTAGAACATGGAACGGAATTTCATCCCCCAAGTTTTCAATAATCCATTTTACAAGTTTACGTAGATCTTCAATTGAGTCTCCAACCTCTGGTACAATAAGGTTTGTTATTTCAATGAATATACCAAGTTTTTTCATTTCAATTAATGTTTCATATATTGGTGTTGGGTCAGGAACTCCCATAAATTTTCTATAGAAATCTATGTTACCTGAACCTTTGAAGTCTACCGTGGCTGCATCCATATATGGTGCAAGCTCTTCTAGTGCCTCTGGAGTCATATACCCATTTGTGACCATAGTGTTAAATAATCCATGTTTTTTAGCTATTTTTGCTGTATCAAGCATGAACTCATAGAATATTGTTGGCTCATTGTATGTATAACTTATCCCATTAGCTCCATATTTTATAGCCCAGTTTACAACTTCATCTGGGGTTGTTGATCTACCAACTATATCCTTCATTTGGCTTATAACCCAATTACAGCAAAACTTACACATAAAATTACATCCAACAGTTGATATTGATAATACTCCTGCCCCGGGATTAAAGTGAAATAACGGCTTCTTCTCTATTGGATCTATGTTTGCAGACGTAAGCTTACCATAAACCAACGTGTATAGTTTCCCATTAATGTTCTTTCTAACACCACATACTCCGGTTGCGCCTTCACTTATAATACATCTTCTATGACATAGATTACATTTCACCTTATTTTCAGCGAGAGCTACCCAGTGTTTTGCCTCAATTAAACCTTTATTCATTAAGTATACACCTCACTACCTTTTAGTTTTAGAGAACATACTCTTAAACTTATAAAATAGGTTCCTCAGTAAGTAGTAATGATATTTTTCGTTGGAGAGTTTTACATGTTCCTTTAATGTTTATAGTATATCCACATATGGGGCAGACCGAGCCTCTCAAAAGACATCTCCTTAATGTTCTCTGATGTCTTTCAATGACTATGTTCTTACATTTTGGGCAATATGTATGTTCAAACTTGTAAAAGGGATCATCAATTATATAGACATAGTTAAACCCTGTATTAATGAGTATTTTCCTTAAATTGGAAAGGTGCGCATATTGTTGTTCAATTAAAGGATAAATGAGAATTGGTATATTCTTGTTTAAGTCATTTAGTAAATCCAGTATAGTTGATAAAGATTTTTGATGTACAACCTTATTAATTAACAGTAATACCTCTAGATGGGGTTCTAATCTTTCAACAGTTTTTAAATTGAACCTAACTAGCTCACAAAGCTTCTCTGGTAGGTTAGGGGTTAACTCGATTAAGATAGTATCTAATAGTTTAGCTGCATCAGCAATAATAGAGTTTTCAACCAAACATGAAGTTTTAACACCAGTTAAAATTCCTTCATCTTTTAACTCCATAATGAGGTTCTTTAGCCACCTCCAGTGAAGTAAACATTCACCTCCATGGAAGAAAATAAATGAGGTTTTTATTCTTCGGAGAATATCTGAAATGGTTTTCTTGTCAATACTTTTCAGATCAATACTATCTATAGGCACTTTTAAAGCACTATCAAGACATACATCACATTTCAGAGGGCACCCAGTAATCCATGCTTTTAAAACAGTATACCCTGGATAAAAATGGTAGAGGGGTATACGTTCGATATAGGACCATGTCAAACCTAAAACCTTGTTTGTGTGTTTCTCTATAAGTGAGCTATCAGTGTATATTATACTCATAACCTCAACCACTTAGCTCTCTAATGTACCATGATAAGGGAAGTTTTATAACGCTTGCTATAATTCCTCTCTTGGGGGTTAAGCAATTGATAGTAATTGGGGGTCCAGCATCAAATAATTTAGAACAAAAAATAGCTAAGTTACTACAAGTGCCTAGCTTAAAAGTGTATCACAAAGTATTTCCCGATAATGAATCCTACATACGTTTAGATAAAGCAGATATAGTGAGTAACCAAGATGTAATTATTGTTCAATCACTCTACCCACCCCAAGATAAACACTTTGTAGAACTTCTTCTCCTAGTCGACCTAGTGAGAGATTATAATGCAAAATCTGTAACTACAGTAGTACCGTACTTAGCTTACTCTAGACAAGATAAGAGATTCCTTGAAGGAGAACCAATAAGTGTAAAGACGATACTAAATAGTTTAAGCACTATAGGTGTAGACTACTTCATAACCGTAGACATACATAATAGGGATAGTTTAAAGTACTTCAAAGGTAAGGGAGCATTTGATGTTACAGCCATACCTGTAATAGCAGACTATGTCAAGGAGAACATAGACTTAAATGATTTATTAGTATTAGCCCCTGACAAAGGCGCATTGTGGAGAGCTAAAGAGCTAGCTTCACTACTAGGTCTTGAATATGACTATCTGGAGAAATTTAGGGATAGATATACTGGAGAAGTAAGAGTGAAACCAAAGAGCCTTGATGTTAAAGGTAAAAAAGTACTAATAATAGACGACATAATTAGTACAGGTGGAACAATAGCCTTAGCAACTCGTGAATCACTAAGGCAAGGGGCAAGGGAAGTATACGTTGCCTGTACACATGCATTACTTGTAGGGTCGGCAATAAAGAAATTAAAAAACGCAGGTATAACACGACTGATAGCCACAGATACTATGCCTTCACCATATTCAAGTGTATCCGTTGCCCCTGTAATAGCTAAGAAATTAAAGGAAGTAATCTAAAAATGAATATTACATAAGCTTAGGCATGGAGTATGAATAATTTATTTAACCAATATAAACATGTACACTATGCTTATCTCTCAGGTGAGCATGAGGAAATACCATTAGGCGAATTAAAGGCTGTATTAGAAGCAGAAAATACACTATATAACACTATATTCATTGATGAGCAACTATATCTATTTACATCACCCAATATAAATTATCAAAGAATTATCAATAGAGTGGCATATACTAAGGAATTAGGTTTAGTACTCGCATACACGCATGATATAACTCTGGAAAGCATTCTTGAATTATTAGATCATGCTGAATGGGACTTTTTACAAGGTAAAAGATTTATTGTGAAAGCTAAGCATATAAGAGGCTTCTACTCTAAGGATATTCCAACACCTATTGTTGAAAGAGCTATAGGTAAGAAGATACTAGAGATAATACAGTATAAGGCAAAAGTTACCCCTACGACACCTGAAATTATTATCAGAGTATTGTTTTCAAGAAGCATAGTCGTTATTGGTATTATACGGTCAAAATTAGATACGAAGTATTTTCTAAGAATGAGACCTAGAAAAAGACCATTCTTCCATCCTGGCGTTCTTGAACCCAAAATTTCAAGAGCTTTCGTAAACTTCTCAAGAATTAGGAGAGACGAAACCTTCTTAGACCCCTTTTGTGGTACAGGAGGATTTCTTATTGAGGCATGTAATATCGGAGCCTATACAATAGGCTATGATATAAGAAAGCTTATGAGCTATGGTTCATTACAGAACATTTTATACTATAATCTATCTGATAGAGCAATAATATTACAAGCTGATGCAACACATATGCCAATAAAAGATGAATCCATTGATGCCATAGGTACTGATCCTCCGTATGGTAGAGCCTCCTCTACACATGGAAGGAGCCTTAAAGAGTTAATACGTATGTTTCTAGAAGAATCCTCAAGAGTGATGAAAAAACATAGGTACGTATGTTTTGCAACACCACATACTATAGATCCTCTAGAGTACATAGAGATGTATGGATTTAAGCTTATAGAGAGGTACACTATGAAGGTACATAGAGGACTAACTAGAGTAATCTACATCATTAAGAAGGAGAAGTAATATGAATATAAAGCTAGTTTTTCTGGGTACATCGGCTGCTGTGCCAACAAAGGATCGATGGCTCCCAAGCATAGCATTAGTAAGGGGTGGCGAAATCATACTATTTGATTGTGGTGAAGGCACTCAACTAAGATTTATTCAACTAGGATTAAGCATTATGAAGATAAAAGCAATATTCATAACACATATGCATGGTGACCACATATTTGGCTTGCCAGGACTAATACAGACTATGAACATGTATGGTCGTGAAACGCCATTAACCATTATTGGTCCCGGAAAAATAGTTGATTACATTAAAAGCATAATTGAAACAACATTATACGACCCAGGATTCACCATAAAAATGGCGAGAGCCGAAGAAGATAAGATCGTCTATGAAACAAAGGAATACATAGTAAAATCATTTACAGTAGAACATTATGGTGAATGCTACGGCTATGTCTTTGAGGAGAAACCTAAACCGGGTAAATTTAACGTTGAGAAAGCTCTAAAACTTGGCATCCCTAGAGGGCCTTTATGGAAGGTGCTTCAGGAAGGCAAACCAGTAAAGATAGGAGATAGAATCATAAAACCAGAGGAAGTCCTAGGACCCCCTCGTAAAGGTAAGAAAATAGTATACACGGGAGATACAAAACCATTAGATCGAGTCAAAGAGGTAGCTAAGGAGGCTGATGTACTAATACATGATTCCACATTCAGCATGGAATTGAGGGAGAAAGCTATAGAGCAAGGTCACTCAACAGCCTATGATGCAGCAAGGATCGCATTAGAGGCGAATGTTAAGACTCTTATATTAACACATTTTAGCTCAAGGTATAGGGATTTAAGTAAGTTACTTGAAGAAGCTAAAAGTATCTTTCCTAACACAATCATAGCATATGACACAATGGTGTTTGAGGTAAATTAATCCTTAGGCATCTCTTTCTCCCATAATGGTTTGCCACGTTCAGTTTTTGGTGTAAGCCAATCAATGAGTTCCTTGGGGTCATCAGTTTCTATGATGAAGGTTATTGGACCAAGAGGGGATTCTCCTTGTTCAGTTGCGAAAGTTAACCTACCAGCATAAGCTGCCTGTTTATGTATGTGAAAGATCAGCATGTTACCTTTAGTACCTTTCTTAAGAATTTTACGTGAAGCATCAAGTATTCTCTCTTGCCTCAATAGATTATGGAGCTTAAGAAGGCTCCTATGGCTCTTACTTTCAGCTACAAGTACTTTTATTTCACCTCTTTCCTCAACCCATATGACTTCTGGTTCAAAGACGTTTCGAACTGCCTGCTCTACTTTATGGGGATTTTCAGTAGGCCTAATTTCAGCTTCAACCCTGATTTTAATCATCACGCACCACCTTTTTCAATAGAGCTTTAGCTTTTTCTGTTAGGGAGGTTATACTCTCTTCCTCATTAATAATTATATGGTCTGCTAGTGCTATAACATTCCCGATACCTATCTTGAGTTCTCTTTCATCTCTTAATACAAATTCTTGCCAAGACTTAGGGTCACCAGGGCGGTTTCTACGTTTTAATCTTTTAAATCTAGTTTTAGGTGATGCATGAACAGCTATGATTAGTACTGAACTATCTTTAATGTTCTCTTTGAAATAGGATATTTCATCTAAACTTCTAACACCATCAATTAACACTATCGGGGATTCTCGGTAGATGTTATTTATTTTCTCAACTATTCTTTTAGCGACAACTTGTGGGCCTTCCTCCATTCTTAGCTGTAAAGCTAACTTGGTTAAATTGTCTGGTGTTAATGGTATTCTTCTTTTCTTGGCTTCTTCTCTAACAACATCTCCCATGACGAGAACTGGTATTCCCATCTCTCTAGCAGTGTTAGCCACTACACTTTTACCAGATCCGGGCATTCCTGTTAAGCATATAACCTTCATGGACTGCACCTGTTAGAGTAAATTATAAATCTGAATTATCATTAATCTTTCTACAGATCCACTTGAGAGGGTAACACTGTGGAGTATATAAGGTCTTTTATCGCCATAGACATAGAGGACCCAGTATTAGCAGAGAAAATAGAACAAGTCAAGAATACAATATTGAGTTCTAAGGCAGACCTGAAGCCTGTTGAAAGAGAGAATATACACATAACATTAAGGTTCTTAGGTAATATACCCTTAAGCTTAGTTGACGAAATATACAAGATTATGCAAGGCTTAGAGTTTAAACCATTCAATATACATATCAAAGGTCTTGGTGCATTTCCTAGAATTAACAGGCCCAGAGTTATATGGATTGGTATAGAGGAAGGTGCTGAAGAATTAAAGCGAATCCAAAAACAATTAGAGAGCGGCTTAAGGAAAATAGGCATACGCCCAGAGAAAGAGGAGTTTATACCACACATAACTATAGCTAGGGTTAGAAGCGGACGGAATAGAGATCGATTAGTGAAAATACTAGTAGAATTATCTGATGTAGATATAGGTTTCATGACAGTTAATAGTATAAGATTGAAACAAAGTATCCTCACACCAAAAGGACCAATATATAAAACTTTGAGAGAAGTAAAAGCATGATTAACATAGAGGAAGAAGTATTAAAAAGAATTAAGCCCACTAAAGAGGAATATAGTAAAGCACAAAGAGTATTTAATAAAGTTAAAGAGCTACTTAAAAGAGCATTAGAGAGACATAATGTAGATGCCACTGTCGAGCTGGAAGGCTCAATAGCAAAGGATACCTGGATCTCTGGTGAATGGGATTTAGATATTTTTGTATTATTCAATAAGCGATATGGTAAGGACTGGATCAAGTCTGAAGGATTTAAAATAATATATGAAAGTGTAAAACACTTAAACCCTGAGTTAAAGTATGCAGAACACCCATACGTAAGAGCTAAGGTTGAAGGCTTCGAAGTAGATATAGTCCCAGCCTTAAGGCTCGATAAAGCATATGAAGCAAAGACCGTTGTCGATAGAACACCTTTCCACACAAGATATGTCAATAGCAGGCTAACCAGTGAATTAAGGGATCAAGTGCGATTGTTAAAGAAGTTTATGAAAGGTATTGGAGTATATGGGGCTGAGATTAAAGTTCAAGGTTTTTCAGGATACCTTTGTGAATTACTAATAATAGCTTATAAAGGTTTTAGAAGGGTATTAGAGAATGCTAGATACTGGAAACCAAAACATGTAATAGACATTGAGGGACACTATCCAAACCGTAAAGAGGCTATTAAAAAGTTTAAAGATCAAACACTAATAGTCATAGATCCTGTAGACCCTAATCGAAACGTTGCAGCCGCTATATCATTAGAAAGTCTTAGCAAATTTATCATAGCATCAAGTCTGTACCTCAAGAAACCTTCACTACATTTCTTTTATCCTGTAGAGGAGAGAGTAGACTATAGCTCTCTTAAAAGTATGGTTAAGAATAGGAAAACAACTTTAGTAGCAATAGTGACTACATGCCCATCCATACCATCAGACACCTTATGGGGAGAGTTAAATAGATCACTTCGAATACTACATAAATACATAGCTAATGCAGGATTCAGTATTATAGACTCTAAAGTATGGACTAATGAACAAGATATCATAGTCTTTCTATTTGAATTAGAAAAACCAGTCCTCGAAGCTTATGAAAAGCATTACGGCCCCCCAGCTTACATAGAAACTAATACACTAGAGTTCATAGAAAAATATGTTAACTCCAGAGAGACCATAGCTGGACCGTGGATTGAAGGTGATAGACTAGTAGTATTAAGGAGAAGGAAGATTACACATATAATTGAACATTTAAACAATGTACAAAAGTATATACAAGCTCTCTCGCCACATGTAAAGAATGCCATCTCCAAATGGTTTGACATTTTACTAGACAATGAGCTACTCATGTTAGCCATGAAGTATAATGAATTTAAATACTATTTATACAAGTTTCTTAAAAAGAGAGAGCCATGGATGATTTAATAATAAAAGTTACAGTTAGTAATAATATTATAAAACGTATCTTATGCTATCCATTAAGTGAATGTGGTAAAGTACTGCAAGAACGTATACACTACCTCAAGAAGATTGGAGTCACTCATATCATATCAGGAGGACCAGTTAGTATAGGTGAAGGAATTAAAGTCCTAGGTAAAGGATTTTCATCAATAGTTATAAAGGCCATATGGAAAAACCAAATAGTACTAATGAAGGTTAGAAGACTTGACTCACGGAGAGAAACATTAGAACATGAAGCACAATATTTATCATTAGCTAATAAAATTAACGTAGGGCCCAAACTCTATGTATACTCAAAAGATTTCATAATTAGAGAGTATATTGATGGAATTGAATTTCAAGACTGGATTAGAAGAGAGGAAAATAATGCTATAATAAAGTTGGTACTAAGAGATATCATTCTCCAATGTTATCGACTAGACGTAATAGGCTTAGATCATGGAGAGCTTAGTAGACCTCACAAACACATAATTATTAGTACAAAACATGACCTCCCTAAAGCGTTCATTATAGACTTTGAGTCTGCAAGTACTCAAAGGAAACCACATAACGTAACTAGCTTTTTAAACTATATTTTATTCCGTAAGAATGAAATCTCGGCGAAAGTTAGGAGAATTCTTAGACTAAATGATAATGATATTAGTAAAGTACATTCTTTAATTAGGGAATACAAGAAGAGACCCAATTTTATCCTACTGGAGAATATTCTCAAAAATACGCATTTAGCTGATGCCTAGTAAAGTAGTTTAAATATATAACCGAGTGATATAGATTTAAATAAAAGGGTAAGATTCATGGGTATTCATGCGGACGATAAAGAGTTAGAGAAAATACTTGATAGAATTGCAAAAAAGTTCATAAAGTCAGTTAAGGAGAAACCGTTCAAAGATCATAAAACAATTATTAATGTTAAGAGTAGGAATGAATTCCACAGAATAATTAATGAAGAGAGAGCGGTGGTTGCGGTGTTTACTTCTCCCTACTGTGGTGCTTGTAGAGCATATGAACCAATATTCGAGAGGGTAGCAGAAGAGCTTAAGGATAAAGCAGTTTTCGTTAAGATCAATGTATTAGAGAATATAGACCTAGCACAAGAATACGATATTATGGCAACACCGACAACACTAATATTTTATAAAGGCGAGCCAGTGAAGATGATTCTTGGGGCTGTATCAGCAGATTTATTAAGGGAGAGCATAATTAATGCTATAAAATGATGACAGCCCATTTTAAGATGCTACTACTAGATCCTAGTGTACATAAACTTTATCTATTAGGCGTACTCAATCACACATAGCTAAGGTGATAGAGTGAGAATAATAATTACAAAGGTTTTATTGGTTTTAGTCCTTCTCTCACTCTTCACAATGATACCTTTAAGTATTGAATCTCCAGACAAACACTTAGTTATTGGGGTTTCTACTGAGTCATTAGCTAGTATTGTGAGAGATATAGTCAACGGCAAGTGTGAAGTATTCATCATTTTACCGGAGGGGGCTGAGCCACATACTTATCAGTTAAAACCAGAGGACATAGAGAAAACCAAAAATGCAGATCTTTTAGTATTTACAGGACATTTCATATTTGAAGAGAAAATTATCGAAACACTCAAAGGCGTAAAACCTATACTCACCTTAAACTTAGCCACCAATACCTATGGAGGATATAAGGTTGAAATCTTCACTATGCCATGGGGGAGCTCCTACGAGAAAAACTATCATGCCTATTGGTTGTATCCAAAGAATGCAATAACTATAGCTAAAGCGTTAGTTGACTCACTGGTAAGAGTAGACCCTGAGAACAAAGAGTTCTATAAATATAGGCTAATGGAGTTCCAGAAACGTGTATCAGGAATTCTTGCTTTAGTTAAAAAGCAAAAGGAACTGCTAAAAATCAGTGATATTAATGTCGTTTTAGCCTTTCCTGCAGAACAATATATCGTTTCAGCTCTCGGATTCCGTATTATTGGAATGTTAAGTAAAGGTGAGGGTATATTCGTTGGTGGTGGTAAACTTTTAGAGATAAAAGATAAGTTAAAGTCAGGGGCAGTACTAGTTGCCTCTGATATAGTGAAGATGCTTAAAGTAGGAGAGTTCATAGATTCAATACTTAAGGAGACTAATGCTCAAGTAATATATATCAAGGTAAGAGGCGTTTCAGAGCTTACATATACTGAGCTACTTGCCTACAATTTAGGCTCTCTACTTAACGCTCTGGCCTCGCTTAAATCTACCAGCGCTAGTGGTTCTAGTAGTACTGCACATAATAGAGAAATAAATGCCACAATAATATATGGTCTTATAGTTATACTGTGTCTGATAATAACTATAGAGGCATATATAATATACACATATTCTAAGAAAATTGAAAAGCTAAGACGAAAAATAAGGGAAATAGAGAGTAAATGGAGGAGAAGAGAGTAAGTATGGATAGACCTATAGACAATGGTAGTAATATAGTCCAGATTAGAAATCTAACAGTATATTATGGTAGAACACTAGCTTTAGACAATATATCGACAGCGGTAAATGAAGGTGAATTTGTAGTCGTAATGGGACCCAATGGTGCAGGCAAAACAACACTACTAAAGGTCATAATGGGTCTAGTTAAACCGACTAAAGGATACATTCGTGTATTCAACTTTAACCCCATAGAGGAGGGTAGTAAAGTTAGAGCTCTAGTAGGATATGTCCCTCAAAGAACTAGTATCTCCCTTAACATTCCTTTAAAAGTGATAGATGTAGTCCTTTTAGGCGTACTTGTTGAAAAGAAACCTCCTAGAAGAATAACAGAAGATGATCTTGAAAGAGCTATTAGGATACTGAAAGTAGTTGACATGGATAAATACTGGGAAACACCCTTCCATGAACTTTCAGGAGGACAGCAACAAAGAGTATTAATAGCTAGAGCGCTCATAAGGGATCCTAAACTCCTTCTATTAGATGAGCCACTTAATGGTGTTGACGCTAAGAGTCAAGTAGAGATAATCTCCTTTTTAAGAAAGCTAACTGAAAACGGTGTAAGTATAATTATGGTCGTTCATGACGTTAACATGGTCGTTCACATCATTGATAAGATAATCTTATTAAATAAAACTATTATAGCTGAGGGCCCTCCCTCAGAGGTATTAAAAGAGGAAATTCTTCAAAAGGTATATGGACATGGAGTTAAAGTTGTAAGGTATTGTGGTATATGTTATTCAATAATAGGTGACACTCATGTTTAACATCTTAGATCCGTTAGTGTTATATCCTTTATTAGGTGTAATAGTGGCATCAATCGTCTCAGCCACTGTAGGCTCGATAATGGTAACTAGGGGTATAACGTTTCTCTCCGCAGAGGTAGCACATGCTGCACTAGGTGGAGCCGCCTTAAGTGTTCTATTACAAGTTAAAGCTGGTCTAGTGTGGTTTAATCCTCTCTTGGGTGCTTTTCTTTTTGGCATTATAAGTGCCCTCTTTACAGGTTATGCTGGTGAGAAAGGTTTTACTGGTAGAATGGAAGCAGCTATTGGAGTGTCCCTTGCATTGAGTATGGCTTTAGCCGTGTTATTCTTAAGTTACATACCATCAGAGTATATGCCTAAGGTGTGGGGTTATCTTATAGGTGACATATTATTGCTCTCAGTAAATGATGTATTGTTATTAGGAATGGTATCACTTGGCATTGCTGTACTCTACGCCATCTTCTATAGGGAATTTATCTACCTAGCCTTTGATATTGAGGGTGCCGAAGCGGCAGGATTAAATGTGAGAGTATACCATTACTTAAGCTTAATACTTGTCGCTTTAGGAACAGTTATTATAACTAAAGCTTTAGGGGCGATCCTTGTCTATGCATTCCTAATAGCACCTGCCGCTTCAGCTTCAGAATTGACAAAAAATGCTTTAAAAATACCATTAATAACATTTGTTACATCTCTAACTTTCGGTATTGTTGGCTTGATGTTAACCTTTATTATGAATATACCAGCTAGTGGAGTTATAGGCTTACTCGCAGCTATATTCTACCTTTTTATCATGTTAAGTAAGATTAGGAAAGGTTAATATAGACCAAACCTTATATACCATTAGGTTAGCCTAATATAACTAGAAAATATTAGGTCTAATAGAAAGGGAGCGAACACTTTAATGGTGAGCAATTTGTCACCAAGTTTAACGCTTGATGAGGCGCCTACAGGAGCAAAGGTAAGGATAATATCAATTATTGGTGGACATGGAGTAGTTAGTAGACTTATGCAAATGGGTTTGATACCTGGTTCAATAGTTGAAATACTAAACAATAATGCTGGTCCAGTAATAGTCAGAGTTAGAGGTATAACTATAGCCTTAGGTAGAGGTATGGCAAAAAAGATACTGGTTGAGAGGGTCTACTAATACTGGTTATGAAGCAGGCAAGTGGCAAAACTTATAAATTAGGTTAGCCTAACCTAATTCTGAGGAAGAGTACCTATGCAGAGAAAGGAGATTATAGTTGCCGTTGCTGGAAATCCTAATGTAGGTAAATCTACATTATTCAACGTCCTTACAGGCGAAACCGTTCATGTAGCTAACTGGCCTGGTGTAACTGTTGAACTTAAGCAAGGAATTAAGAAGTATAAGGATAAAATAATACGTTTCGTAGATTTGCCTGGAACTTATGGTATATCAGCATTAAGTCTTGAAGAGACTATAGCCAGAGAATTCATAGTAAACGGTAAACCTGACGTGGTCTTAGTACTAGCTGATTCAACAGCTCCAGAAAGAACATTATACCTTCCAATACAGATACTTGAGTTAACACCTAAAGTCGTAGTGGCCTTGACAAAAAGTGATCTTGCTCACTCATTAGGAGTACACATCCATGTTGATAAGTTAGAAGCTAAACTTGGTGTACCTGTAATACTTGTATCGGCAATTAAAGGTTATGGTATAAGGGAGCTATTAGACGCTATAATCGATGTAGCTATGGGCAAGAAAGGTAGAGATAAACCATTAGAAGTAGATTACAATGGTCTAGAACCATTCATAAAGGAGATTGAAACATATATTAGAGATTCTAAAGCTCTAGCTAATTATCCAAAGAGATGGGCTGCTGTAAGATTGCTTGAAGGGGATAGTAGACTTGAGGAACTATTAGAGAAAGCTGGTGAAAGCCGCATACTCGCCAAGATAAAGGAGATAAGAATCTCAATAAAACACAGTATTGGCAAAGAACCTAGCGAAATAGCTATCGTATCTAGATTTAACTATGTAGACAGTATAGTAAAGGAGGTTGTTGTACGTGTTATTAAGCATAGAATTGTAGCTGAGGAGCTAGAGAGAATATTTCAACATGTGGTATTAGGTCCGATAATAAGCCTTATCTTGCTCTTCACGGTATTCTTCATCATATTTGCTATCAATACTGGTTTCCCTCTTAATATGATATTTAGATCTATAGGTTTAGCTCAACTAGCAGAATATGTTGAAACATATAATATAGCTGGTATTTTAGAGCTCGCCTTTGACGAATTAAGTAGTGGTGTTCGCGCTATCTTAGAATCATATAATACTGCACCATGGATAATATCGTTAATTACAGATGGTGTGATACCAGGTATTGGTAGTGTGATAACATTCTTACCTTTGATAGTTCTTGTAGCCTTCTTCTTATCAATACTTGAGGATAGTGGTATCGCTCCGAGAATAGCAATAGCATTTAATAACATATTCATAAGGTTTGGGTTAACTGGAAGAGCTATATTCCCTTACATAATAAGTATTGGATGTAATGTGCCAGGAGTTTTAGCCTCTAGAGCATCTATAGAGGAGGAAGAGAGAGCAGGTATTATAATTTCAGTACCCTTTATACCCTGTCAAGCTAGGTTAATTGTAATCTTAGCATTCGTTACAGCATACTTTAAATCACCAGTATACCAAGCAGGAGCAATAATATCGATCTACATACTAGCATTCACTATAGCATTATTCACTGCACTCTTGACCAGAAGGGTAATGTATAGGAAGAGAGAGAAACCTGAGCTAATACTCGAAATACCACCAATACATAGGCCATCACTCAAAGTAGTATGGTGGCTGACATGGGATTATAGTAAACACTTCTTAAAGAAGGCTGGAACAATAATATTCTTACTAAGCGTGATAACCTGGTATTTAATCAATTACGGTCCCACAGGTTTAGTTGTTGATCCAGTACAAAGCTACGGTGGAATGTTAGGTAAAATGTTATCACCGCTCTTAATACCCTTCGGAATAAATCCTGAGCTCTCATGGAAGACTGCTTATGCCTTGGTAAATGGGTTTGTGGCTAAAGAAAGTCTTATTGAGACAATAGTATTACTTGAAGGAGGAAAGATTGATGTCTCTAATGCGCTACTTGCTCTAGGATTATCCCCACTACAAGCCTATAGTTTACTAGTATTCATGACTTTATATGTACCCTGTCTCGCTACAATAGCTGTAGTATACATGGAAAGTAGAAGCGTGAAACTCACATTAGGAGTAACACTTTACATGGTCATTATAGCCTATATACTGTCACTGATAATTTATCACCTACTATCTGCAATCCTATACCTGTTTATGTAAAGAATATTTTAATACAACAAATAAAATAAGAGAAGAATTAGGTTAAGATTAAACATCAAGACCCTTTAGAATGGCTGGAGGGTGTAATGTTTTGATCCTTAGCGACTTCGATTTAAGAAACTATATTAGAGAGGGTAGAATAGTAGTAGATCCATTTGATGAAGAGATAATAAGGGAGAACGGTTTAGACTTAAGGTTAGGTGACGAGATAGTAAGATTGAGATATGTTAAACCTTTATTTAATAGAGAAAATAGCTCAATAGTTAAAAGAATTCTAGATTACCTAGAGAGTGAATCACTAACAGTGACAGAGATAGCATTGAAACTTGGGCTTAAAGTTAATAGGGTTAAACAGATAATAAACGATATGCTTAACGATCAAATTATAACAGTAAACCCTAATGGTAGAGTATCTATAACAGATTTTGGAAGATGGTACAATAGGTCAAATGGTGTACTTGATACAAGGAATCCTCATAACATCAACGTCTTGTATGTAAAAGAGAAAGGTGACTCATTCTTCATACACCCTCATGAAAGAGTATTACTCACAACACTAGAGTACATTAAATTACCTTCAGACATCATGGGCTTTGTTAACTTAAGAAGCACATTTGCCCGTTTAGGATTAGCATTACCGCCAACAATAATTGACGCTGGATTCGAAGGCCAAATAACTATTGAACTCTTAGGCAGTAACTTCCCAATAAAACTTCATAAGGGACAAAGATTTATCCATGTAGTATTCTCGAAGTTGACATCACAAACGGCAAAACCTTACAGAGGTAAATATCAGGGACAAAGAGGTGTAGTTATACCTAAACTTGTTGAGTCTTAAATTACAATTATGTAATGGTAATTTTTCTTGTTTTACACTTGCGGTAAAAGTAATGATTAAAAGGATGAAAAAAATTTTGTCCTCTATTAATTCTTTATACTCTTATTCTTCATATTCTTATTTAGCCAATCAGATATCTCTAAACCAAGCTCTATTGATCTCTTTGTTGCTTGTTGAACAGTTTCCATGAGAGCTGCTTTTACAGCTCTCAACTCCATAATGTATATTCCTTTAATAGTTGTTCCTGCAGGTGTGGCGACAAGGTCTCTTAATACTGCTGGATGCCATCCTGTTTTTTCTAAAGCCTTAACTGTACCCTCAAGTAGTCTTAACATAGCCTTATATGCTAATTCTCTAGGCATACCTGTAGCAACAGCACCCAACACTAGTGCATCAACAAGTTCAGCTATAAACCCTGGACCACTACCTATGAGAGCTGTAAAAGCATCCATGTACTCCTCAGGAATCCACATTATATCACCTATTGTACGGAAAACTTCTTCCGCAATGACCTTATCTTCGTTATTTGCGCTTTTACCTGCAGCAAGAGCTGTAATAGCATATTTCACTACTGCATTAATATTCGGCATTGCCCTTACTACTCGAGCTCCAGGCAGCATTTCCTCAAGAAGACTTGTTTTAACACCAGCTACAACAGATAATACAGTCTTGCTGTTAATAACATCTCTTACGGCTTCAGCAACCACAGGTAGATGGAAAGGCTTTACAGATAGTACTATAATATCTGCTCTCTTACAAGCCTCCTTATTATCATTTGTGGCAATGGCCCCGAGCTCTCTAACTCTAGCTAGAGTCTCTTCTCTTCTACCAGTTCCGATGATAGTCCAGTTTGGTTTCTTCTCTTTCAACGCTTTAATTATGGCAGAACCTATCTTTCCAGCTCCAATAACTGAAACAGTTAAATTCTTACCTTCCTGGAATCAAATCGCCTCAACCGCAATACCCAGCGTATAAGCTTAAATATAAACTTTACTCCCATCAAAGTGGGATTAATAAAAAGGTAAAAAACCTAAAGAGCATTATAATATTGAGAAAATCATGTACCATTTTATTAGACAATTACCCACTAATCGGTTATCTTTATAAAATTCTGTACTGTCTATATAAATTTTGAAGAAATTGTTCTGAGGGGGTTATTTAAATGTCAAAACCCCCGCTTTAGATGAGATAGACTTGAAAATATTAAAAGCAATTAATGAAGCCACAGAGATAACATGTAAAGAAATTAGTGTAAAAACAGGTATACGCGTGAGAGTAATAGCCGCCAAAATGAGAAAACTAACAAAAATGAAATTAGTTGAAAGAATAGAGAAAGGAAAATACAAGATAACAGAGAAAGGAAAGTCAGCAATAGGCTGAATATTAAAAACCTCAAATGCAAAATCCTCTTAGGAAAACATTGTATATTTAATCCAAGGATACTATTTTTTCAATTCACTAGCTTATGGATATGATAGGGGTATTATAGGTCTAGTCTTATTATTTTTAATCGCTGGTTCAGCCATAGTAATTATGTATAGTGCACCCAGTGTAACTGGTGTGCAATTATTTTAAAAAGGGTGGTGCCCTAAATAAGCTACTATTAACAATATATTTACGGAAAGAAAGTAAACGATAAAAATAAACACCTATCTATAACTAAACACGGTAGAGCGGCGGTCGTCTAGCCTGGACTAGGACCCCGGCCCCCCAAGCCTAAGGGGTCGTGGAAAGCCGGCGATCCCGGGTTCAAATCCCGGCCGCCGCACCAAAACAATAAAAACCTTCCCCACACCCAAGAACTTTACATAGAATGCAGACCACCATTCATATCACCATCTCCAGCGATTCATATAGGAAACGATGATTTAGTGTATAAGATATATCCGCTAAATTTATTGCGCTTCATATGAAGTTGTATATGGGTAGAGGTATGGCTAGGGTTATAGATGTCGTAGCGCGTTGTCTAGGGATTTCACCGGAGAAACTTGAGCGTGAGGCTGTAGAGGTATGGCTTAGACGTAAGCTTGCTCTTGTAGAGGCTGAGATAGCTGAAATACTCACTAAGTATGGCGTTCGAAGTGTTGAAGAGTTGGAGGAGTATATACGCAGAGGTAAGGTTGCTGAGCACCCTGCATGGGAAGACCTAATAACGTTAGAAAGACTTCTTGAAGAGAAGAGGAAACTTAGTGAAGCAATGAGGCTTTAAAGATTGAAAGAAGACGTACTTGAGACCATATACAACTATCTCATAACGATTGCTTCAAAGAGGTACAGAGATATCATACGTGAGGTCGTCAAAGTAGAGTTGGCTTCTGGAGTAGTAGAGAAGATACGCGTTATATTCGTTGACAATAGCTTCCTTGACATCTATTGGAGTTCTAGTGGACGCTATAGCTTACACTACGAGAGAAGGCACATCAATGGGACGCTATATCGGCATGATAATGCACCTCATGAAAAACACCGGCATATAAGGACGTTTCCAAAACACTTTCATAGAGGTAGCGAAGATAATGTCGAGGAGAGTCACTTACCTGAAGACCCGATAAAGGCTGTAGAACACTACCTAAGATTCATACTGAATTTAATGCGCACAAACCATTGAATATGCTCTATGAGTACACATTTAATGCTAGTCAACACACTTAAGAGTTGAATGAAAATTTCTACGTAAGCACTTGACTAGATAAGCCGAAAGTTATTATCCTCTTTGAAGATAAGCTTGAAGTAATCGGTGTAAAATCATAATGGAAGAGTATGTATTACGAAAATGAGTACAGAGATAGCTGATAGGCACCAGTAAGTGGTAAACAAGCGAACACCGTAACCTTTCATATAGTCCATTAAGTAATAGCGTTTATAGATATCATTATAGACTATCAGCTTTGAAGCTCTTTCATATCAAGTAATATGACTACTTTCATATTGTTCTGGTCCCCCAAGCCAGAGATCCCAAGTTCAAATCCCGGCCGCCACACCAAAACAATAAAAACCTTCCCCACACCCAAGAGCCCTGTAGTAGACTCAAACAATCATTTATATCAACTTAATCTTACATGCATATCAGAAATGATAGTTTAGGGGTGCTTAGATACATCTGCTAAACTTATCGTGCTTCACACGAAGTTATATATGGGTAGAGACATGGCTAGAATTGTTCGTGCTAGGTATGAGAATGGTGTTCTGAAACCATTAGAGAAGCTGGATCTTAGGGAGGGTGAGGAGGTTATTGTGGTGTTGAAGAACTTTGCAGGCTTCAAGGATGAGTTCCCAAAGATTACTATTAGGACTAAGGAGGACCCTATCGAGAGATTAAGTAGTGAGAGAATGTAGTTCAATATTGAAATCTATGGTCATAGATGTTAGTGTTTTTGTGGATTACTTCGTTGATGTCAAAGGTAGGGAAGATAGGCATAGAATAGCGGTTGAGTTTCTGAATAAGCTATCGGATAGAGGCTGTTTCAGATTTAACTATATGTTTAAATACTTTTAAATGCTTCTAACTGCTTGATGAGGGTGGCTTGATGACCCGCCTTTGCGGTGAGGTCTATGAGTCTCAGAT